>ERZ1034363.296-NODE-296-length-35891-cov-8.767828_pt1 | contig 35891 bp, 29 predicted proteins | sample MGYA00520616_ERZ1034363 | MGnify/ENA primary metagenome ERZ1034363 (study PRJEB33736, sample SAMEA104284506) | Azolla filiculoides | biome: Urban; feature: Water surface; material: Ditch water | place: Netherlands | collected 2015-10-28 | depth 0-0.1 m ... | reverse complement strand
GGGGCCAATTGGACGCCGGGCACGGCCTGCAGCAGCGGCACCAGGGTGTCGCGGCAGGCTTTGAGGTGGGCCACCACGCGGGGTGTGATGTCGGCTGTGTTTTGCAAGGCCACCACACCCGCCTTTTGGGTGAACACCGAAGCACACGAGGTGTTGAACTCGATCAATTTGCCCATGTGGGGCGTCATGGCAGCAGGCATGACCAGCCAGCCCAGACGCCAGCCGGTCATCAAAAAGCTCTTGGAAAAGCTGTGCACCACGACCAGGCGGTCTTCGGGCTCGGCCACATCCAGAAAAGACGGGGCGCAGCCATTGGCCGTGTCGGTTTCGTAATACAGGCGCTCATACACCTCATCGGCCAGCACCCAAGTGCCGGTGCTGCGGCAGTGCGCCAATATCTCGGCCTGTTCGGCCCGGCTGAGCGTCCAGCCCGTGGGGTTATTGGGCGAATTGACGATCAGCATACGCGTGGCGGGGGTGATGGCGGCTTTGAGCGCGGCCATGTCGAGCTGCCATTGGCCACCCACCGGGCGCAGCGACACGCACTTCAAATTCGCGCCCATCACCAAGGCCTGCGCCGTCAGGTTGGGCCAGACGGGCGTGACGGCGACCACTTCGTCGCCTGCGTCGATCAGGGCTTGCGCCGCCAGCATCAAGGCGTTCACGCCGCCCGAGGTGATGGCCAGGCGCTCCACGCCAATAGGGCCGTGCAAAGCCGACATGTAGTCGGACACGGCCTGGCGCAACTCGGGCAGACCCAGATTGTGCGAATAAAAGGTCTCGCCTTTTTGCATGGACTCGATGGCCGCCTGGCGCACGATGTCGGGCGTGACCTCGTCGGATTCGCCAAACCAGAAGGCCAGCACATCGGGGCGGCCCATGCCCGCGTTGGCCACTTCGCGGATGCGGGACTCTTCCAGGTCCATGACGGCCTGGCGCATGAAAGGAGCGGTGTTTTTGTTCATGCACCCATCGTAACGGCTGCCCTGCCCTGCAGCTGTCACCCCTTGCACAAGCGCTGCGCTTGCCTATGATGAACGGCACAACAACAGACAGGGAGACCGCCATGAACACACGGCATTGGATGACTGCGCTCGCCAGCGCGGGTTTGGGGCTTTGCTTGATGGCCATAGCGCCAGCCAGCCATGCGGTAGACAACTTCACAGCCGTCACGGCCTCCGACAAGCCCGCGAAGACCAAAAAACCGAAACAAAGTAAAGCACCCAAACCGCCCGTCAGCCCCAACACGGGCGAGAGCAAGGCTGAGCGGGACAAGCGTCTTTTGCGCGAATGCCGGGGCAAGGCCAATGCTGGAGCTTGCGAGGGGTTTGCCAGTTAAACGTCATCGCGGCGGGGGCGCCGCTCCTACAAGGGATGTGGGAGCCCCGCCCCCGGGGCGATTTCAGGCAGTCAAAGCCACCACTGAGCCAAGCCGCTGGCCCGCACGCTCGGGCGGTCAATGGCCGCTTCAAGCAATCCGGCCTCAGCCTCGATCAGGGTGAACTGCTCACGCGCCCGGGTGATGCCTGTGTAGGCCAGCTCACGGCTCAGCACTTCAGCACCGCCCGGTGGCAAGACCAGCGCGGTGTGCTCGAACTCCGAGCCCTGGCTCTTGTGCACCGTCATGACAAAAGCCGTTTCGACCTGCGCCAAGCGCATCACACTCACCGAGCGCAGCGTCTCGCCGTCAAGAAACCAGACCTTGAGCGTGCCTTCGCTGTTGGGCAACACCACCCCCACATCGCCGTTGAACACGCCCAGCTGCGCATCGTTGCGGGTGACCATGACGGGCCGCCCAGCGAACCATTCGCCCGTAACTTTGAGCAGATCTTCATCGGCCAAGGCTTTTTGCACGGCGGCGTTGAGACCTTGGGTGCCCCATTCGCCCTGATGCACAGCGCACAGGATTCGGAAACGCTCAAAAGCTTTGAGCACGCTGCGCACCCAATTGACATGGGTTTCGCCGTCTTGCCCGCTCGGAACCTGCTGCATGAGGCGCAGGTAGTCGGCGTAGGACGGCTTGGCCGAACTGCCCAGCGCCAAAGCACAGACAGCTTGTGGGCTCGCAGGTTGCAGGGCGAGCAGTGCGCTGGCTTCATGCGGGGTGCCACCTTCAGCGGGCGTTCGCGAGCGAGGACTGTCGTCCACCAAAGCCCCCGACAACACAGCACGCGCAGCATGGGTGTCACCCCGATTCACGGCCAAGGCCAATTGGCCGATGGCGCCTTTGAAGCGGCGACTTTGGCGCAGCATCACGGTTTGTTGAGCGAGCAAGGGCGCAGCGTCCGCAGACCGATACTCGGCAGGCAAGGTCTGCCCGGCCACGGTCTGCACAAACTGCGCAGTGTCCGCGCTGTAGCGGCCTGCGGCGGCGTCGCGGCACAGGTCGCCCAGCACCGCGCCCGCTTCCACTGAGGCCAGCTGGTCCTTGTCGCCCAGCAGCACCAGCCGCGCCGTGGCGGGCAGCGCCTGCAGCAGCGCGTCCATCATTTCCAAGTGCACCATCGAGGCTTCGTCCACGATCAGCACATCCACATCGAGCGGATTGGCCGCGTGGTGCCTGAACTGCCGCGTGTCGGGCCGCGCACCCAGCAGCGAATGCAAGGTGCGGGCCGGGCCCATGCGGGCGATCAGCGTGTTCAGGTCCAGACCGCTGCCCTCTGGCACCTGATCTTGCAGACTGGTCAGCGCGTTGTCGATGGATTGCTTGAGCCGCGCCGCCGCCTTGCCTGTGGGCGCAGCCAATGCCACGCGCAAGGGGCTGTCGCCCTCGTGCAGCGCCAGCAGCAATGCCAACAGGCGTGCAGCGGTGTAAGTCTTGCCCGTGCCCGGCCCGCCTGTGATGACCGACAGGCGCGCACGCAACGCTACAGCGCAGGCCACCTTTTGCCAATCGGTATGGGAAGAGGTCTCAGAAAGGGCATCGGCACTGGGCACAAAGAAACGGTCCAGCCATTGGCGGGCCGCCGCCTCGGGCACAGGCAACGGTTCGCTGGCCCGTTGCAACAGACCCTGGCCCACGCGCTGCTCGTAGCCTGCATAACGGCGCAAGTACAAGAGCGGGGCATGGGCCGTGCCGCCCAACACCAGCGGCTGGCCTTGGTCGGGTGCATCGCTCAGACGCGAACAGGCTCGGGATGTGTTGCTTTGCAAAGCGGCTTGCCAGTCGGCCAGCATGGCGGGCAGGTGCGCCCAAAGCGCACGCAAGCCTTGCGGCCCGTCCACCGCCACGGTGGGCCAACCCAACATCGCCACAGGCGGTGCGCACAGGTCAGCCAAGGGCAAACAGGTGTGGCCACGGCCTTCCATTTGCGCGAGTATGGCCGCCGCCACCAGCAGCGCGGGGCTGGCTTGGCCATCGAGCCGCAGCAATTGCGCTGCAAGGGCACTGTCGATGTGGCGCAGCAGGCCTTGCTCGGTCCACAGCTGCAGCCATTGCAGCGTTTGCGCGGCGCTCAGGCCTTGGGCTGGTAGGTCGTTGAGCCAATCCATTTGCGTGGTGGGAACAGACATCGTGCGCGAGGGCTTTTTGAAACTCATGCTTTCACCTCGGCATGGAGCATGGCGTCCAAGCCATCGAGCAATTCGATCGGCGCAGGCAAGGTGCAGCAGCCGCCCGCAGGCCCGTCGATGCCGCGCAAAAACAGGTACACCGCGCCGCCCAGTTGCTGCGCCGGGTTGTAGGCCCCGCCCAGTCGGGCACGCAGCAAGCGGTGCAGCGCCAGCATGTAGAGCGCGGCCTGCACCTCGTAGCGGTGGTGGGCCATGGCGGCATCGAGCGCCTGCGCGGTGTAGGCCGCGTCATCGGCGCCCAGGTGATTGGATTTGTAGTCGAGCACCCAGTAACGCCCTTCGTGCTCGAACACCAAGTCGGCAAAGCCCATCAGCATGCCGTGCAGCTGCGCGTCGGGCAGTTGCGGGCGGCTCACGCCGGGCAGCAAGTGCTGCTGGCACAGGGCGTCCACCTCGCGGGCATGTAGCCGCTCGGCAGGCAACCAAAACTCCATCTCGGGCAGCAAGGTGCTCAGCGCGTTCAGCGGGCTACCTGGCCCACGCAGGGGCTGCGCCACAACACGGGTGAGCCACTGCACCACCACATCGGCTTGGGCTTTGTAGCCTGCGTTTTCGCAGCGCTTTTTCAGGCGCTCAGCCTTGGGTGCGTCGAGCACAAAATCATCAGCCGCCAACCACTCGAGCTGGTCGTGCAAGAAGTTGCCTGCAGTTGGGCCTTTGGCAAAGCCGTGCCACGGGGCCAAAGAACCCACAGGGGTTGCAGGGGTGGGCAGGACCTGTGCATCTTCGGGCGGTTCGTCATCGGCTGGGCGCGGCGTGGTCATGTGCAGGCTCATTTGCGCCAAAGGCTGCGAAGACAGGTCACGCGTCAGGCGCGAGAAGCTCGCAATGGTCCACGACTTGTCGATGCGGGCGGTGCAAACCAGCGCGTCGCGCAGTTCAGTGGTGCGGGCGGGCCGCTGCCAGACCGTGAGCGGCACGTCTTCACTCGCGGGCACCAACTGCACCGACAAGCGCTGCGCTTGCGCATCGGTTTCCAGTGCTTGCAGCTTGGTCAACCAGCCAGCTTCATCGATCGCGTCACCACCGCCCAACAAATGGCCTGCAGCGCTGTTGTGGTTCACGCAGCTTTTGCCCGAACCCCGCGTGACCGGGCTCCAGCCCACCCACAGCGCATGCCGCGCACGCGTGAGCGCCACGTACCAAAGGCGCAGGTCTTCACGCAGGCGGTCGTGATCGGCAGTCTCGGTGTCGTTCTTGTCAAAGTCCAAGGTCCAATGCCGCTCGCCCTGGCCGTCATCGAGCTGCAACACCGGGGTTTTGTGGGCTTCCATCATGCGGTGGCTGTGCGCAAAGGGCAGGCACACCACCGGGTACTCCAAGCCTTTGCTGGCATGGATGGTGATGACCTTGACCAGGTCTTCGTCGCTCTCCAGTCGCACGGTCTGTTCTTCGCTGTCGCCTGCGCCCCCCGCCTTGACCTCCTCGATCTGCTGGGCCAGCCAGCGGATCAGGGCCTGCTCACCATCCAGCTGGCTGCTGGCGGTTTGCAGCAGTTCGGCCAGGTGCAGCACATTGGTCAGGCGGCGTTCGCCATCGCTCTGGCCACGCCAGCGCCCGGCCAGTTGCAACACATGCAAGGACTGGCGCAGCATGGCCAACACGCCCTGCCCTTGCCAAACCCCGCGCAGGTCACGCATCTGCTCAGCGCGTTGGTCCAGCAACTCATCTTGCGTGGCCAAGCTGTACAACTCGGCCAGCGACAGGCCCACGGTGCGCGTGCCCAAAGCAGCACGCACGCGGCGCATGTCTTGCGGCTCGGCCACGCCGCGCAGCCACAGGCACAGGTCCTGGGCTTCGTCGCTGGCAAACACCGAGTCGCGGTCCGACAAGTAAACCGAAGCCACGCCCCGCACACGCAAGGCATCGCGCACGGCAGCGGCCTCTTTGCCTGTGCGCACCAGCACGGCGATGTCTTTGGGCTGCAGCGGCTTATCGCCCTTTTCTGCATCCACAAAACGCGCTTGCGGGTCACCGAGCCATGCAACGATCTGCTCGGCGCACAAGGCCGACAGGTGCGTCAGCGCATCACGCTGGCTGCGCAGTGTGGCGTCGTGCACCAGGGTCATGGCTTTCACGCCACCGTCGCGGGTCGTGAACACTTCGACGCGGCCCTTCGCGCCTACCGGCTGGAAAGGCAGCGGGTCTTCAACCCCTTGACGGTAGCCAAAGGCGTCTTTCGGAATTTCAAACCAGCGGTTCACCACATCGACCACCGCTTGGGTGGATCGGAAGTTGGTGCCCAGCACATGGTGGCGGCCAGCGGTGGCTCGGCGTGCGGCCAAGTAGCCGTGGATGTCGGCACCGCGAAAACCGTAGATCGATTGCTTGGGGTCCCCGATCAGCAGCAGCGCAGCGTCTTGCAGGTTCTCGGCTGTGCGGTAGATGCGGTCAAAAATGCGGAACTGCAGCGGCGAGGTGTCCTGGAACTCGTCGATCATCGCCACCGGAAACTGCTCGCGCAGGCGCTGCGCCAGACGCTCGCCCGACTCGGGGTCGGCCAGCGCCACATCGAGGCGCTGCAGCATGTCGGCAAAACCAAACAGGCCGCTGCGACGCTTGAGCTCGGCCATGCGCTGCAGCACATGCGTGCGGGCATGCAGGCGGGCGGCTTGTGCGGGTTCGGGCAAGGCCAACAAAGCGGCTTGCAGATCGGCATAGGCTTGCGATTCGGGCGGCAAGTCCAAGGGCGCTTCGCCGGGTTTGCGGCAAGCCAGCAGGCCTTTGGGCGTGAAGCGGTCCCAGCCTGTCTTCATGTCTTTTTGCAGCACCTTGGGCTCGTCTGCGCTTTGCGCCCAGGCTTTGAGCACACCCAGCCAAGCTTCGCAATTTTTGTAGCTCAACTTGCGACCATCCCAGCTCGACTTGTGGTGCTCAATTTGCCCCTCGATCCAGCCCAACAAGCTGTCGGCCTTTTCCACCCAGCCCTGCTTGAGCGCCGCCAGTTGCGCATCGCGCTCGGCCATCGCCTCACCAAAAACATGTGCCAGCGTGCCAGGCGCGGCTTCGGCCAAAGGCACCGCCATCAGGGCACGCATGTCCTGGTCGAGCGCAGGCACGTCGCGCCAGACGCGCTGCACCTGCGCCACCAGCGGTGTGGCCATGGGGTAGAGCTGCTGACGCCAGTAGTCCTGCACGGCTTCGAGGCGCAGCGCGGCTTCGTCGCCGACCAAGTTTTCTTCAAACAGGCTGCCGCTGTCAAAGGCGTGCTCGCGCAGCATGCGCTGGCACCAAGCGTCGATGGTGTAAACGGCTGCGTCGTCCATGGCCTGCGCGGCCAGCGCCAGCCGATACGCCGCTTGTTCGCGGGGCTCACCTTCGGGGTATTCGCTTTTGAGTTGATTCAGGAAGGCGTCGTCCGTTGGGGCGATGCCCCGGAACACCTGCGCCGCCTCGGTCAGGCGGGCGCGGATGCGGTCTGACAGCTCACGCGTGGCGGCGCGGGTGAAGGTCATCACCAACACGTCTTGCGGCAGCATGGGGCGCACGGGTGCGGTGCCCGCATCGCCATGGCCCAGCACCAAGCGCACGTACAGCGCGGCAATCGTCCAGGTCTTGCCCGTGCCTGCGCTCGCCTCGATCAGGTGGCTGCCGCGCAGCGGAAAGCTGTGGGCGTTGAGAGCGTGTGCGGTGCTCATGCCTCGTCCCCCTCATCGTCTGCAGGCGCATCGGGCAAGGCCTCGACTTCGGCCTCTGCAGCCCAAGCTTTGAGCGGCGCATACACCGCCTGCGCCAGTCGATCCAGTGCGCCCGTGGCCAGCAAGTCTTGCACCGTGGGGTAGGTGCGGGACAGCGCCGGGTCTTTGTCTTTTTCTGCGCTCTTGAAGTCGCTGCCTTCGTAGGCATCGGCCAGCGCATTGGTGTTTTCTTTGTCCTTGAGCCACTGCAAAGCCACACCGGGTGGCAAGGGCAGCGGCCAGCGCATGCCCTCGGCCCAGGTGGCCAGCAAGGTCTGCAACTGGGTGCGGGCGGCCTCAGGGTCTTGCGGTTCTGCACGCACCACGGCGTTGCGGCCCACCACCACACAGCGCACTGAATGCCCCATGGCGGCAGCGGCCAGCGACTGCAGCCAAATGTCGATGAGTTTTTCAGGTCTGGCCAAAGGTGTTTTGGGTTTGAGATCCGCCACGTCATTGGCACGCAAACTCAAAAGCATTTGCCCACCCTCACCCGCCAGCACGCCGCCCAAAGCGTCTTGCAAACTCACTTGCGGGTTTACCTGGTCGACCAGCACGCGCTCGGCAGCTTCGGGGTAGGCCCCGCGCTCGTGCAGCGCAGCGGCCAGTTGGGTTTGCAGGATGTGGGTGAGCTTTTGGGCTTCGAGTGTGCCCACCCCCGCCAGCGGCAAGGCCCCGGCCTCACGCAAGTGCTGCACCACACGCGCGGCATGGCTGGGCAGTTCGTCTGCGCTCAAATCCGCAGGCACGTGCTGCAGTTCGTGGTCGAGCAACTGGTACAAGTCCAGCCCGCCCAAGCCAAACAGTTCTTCGTCATGCAGCTCGCTGCGCTCGTCTTCCAAATGCACCTGCAGCCGCTCACGAAAAAACGCACCCACAGGTTTGCGCAGGAAGCGCGCCAGTTGAGCGAGCGAGATGATCGGGGCTTGCTCGTTGGCGGCCATGAGTGGCGACAACAGCGCGAGAGCCGACGATGGCGTGCCCGTCTCGCTGGCCCCATCACCACGCTGGACATCTTGCGCCGCCCGCCACTCTTTGGCATAGGTCAACAAACCACTGCCCGCCTCAAAGTAAGCGCGGCTGAAGGGTTGCAGCGGGTGCACGGTGGTCAGGCCTTTGGCCGTGTCTTTGCCCCAGAGCAGGTCAATCTCATCGCGCAGTTGAGACACCAGCACCGAAGGCGGTTGTTCGCTGTTGTCGCGCACGCTGCGGCCACTCCAGCTCACGTACAGCACCTGCCGCGCTGACAAGAGCGCTTCGAGCATGAGCTGGCGGTCGTCGTCGCGGCGCGAGCGGTCGCCGGGGCGCGTCATGCCGGGCAGTCCCATCAGGTCAAAGTCGGCACGCGGGCTGCGGCGCGGGTAGTCGCCATCGTTCATGCCCAGCAGGCACACCGCCTTGAACGGGATCGCCCGCATCGGCATCAGCGTGCAAAACGTCCCACCCCCGGCCCGAAAGCGCTGCTCCAGCCGGGGGGCCTTCAAAGCTTCAAGCCAAGCCGATCGGGCCACAGCCAAGGGCACGGCTTCGGCAAAACCGGCTTCGCCGCAAGCCCGCACCCAATCGTTCAGCGCTTGGTCGAGCGCTGCCAGGGCATTGCGGTCGTTGTCGTCACGCGGCTTGAACAGCGCCGCGAGCATGGCGCGGCAACGCTCGGCCCACTGTGCGGGCGTGGCGCTTTGCGTGCAGGTTTGCCACCAATCGATCAGGGCCTGCAGCAGGTGCGCCAGCGACCCGGCCAGCTCGGCGTCCAGCCCGCCCACCTCAAAGTAAGGCGACACGCCCAATGAAACGCCATCGTCCACCGGGTCGGCACCGCAGGCATAACCCATGAGCATGCGCTGCACGCCAAACAGCGCCGAGTTGTCGTCGCCGCACACGCCCAGCCCCAAGCCAGCACGGTGCTCGGCCGACAGGCCCCAGCGGATGCCCGAGCCCGCCATCCAGCGCGTGAGCGTGGGCAGGTGTTCGTCCTTCAGGCCAAAGCGGGCAGCGAGCGCGGGCACTTCGAGCAGCTCGACCAGCTCGCTCATGCGGCTGCGCTGCTGCGGCAGGGCCAGCAACCATTCGACCGCATGGATCAACGGGCTGATGGCCTGCGCACCCAGGTCGGCAATGTCATAAGGAATGAACCGCGCATCGCTGCGCTTGTATTGGCCAAACACGGCGCGGATCGCCGGGGCCATGACTTCGATGTCGGGCACCATGACCACCACGTCGCGTGGCGACAAAGGCTCGGGCGAGGTGTGGAACCACTGCAGCAACTGGTCGTGCAGCACCTCGAGTTCGCGCACCGGGCTGTGCGCCACGCTGAACGTGACCGAGCGGTCGTCCTTGCGCAAAGGCTGGGCTGGGGTGCCGCCGCTCGACGGCTCCAGGTCCCGGATGCGGCGCTGCAACTGCGCGAGCAAACGCGTGCCGTCTTCACCGGGCACATCGTCAAAAAAGTCCAGGCGCGGCCACTGCGTGACTTGCTGGGCCGCCTGAAGGTCGTCAAAAGCGTCGAGCTGGCGAATGAAGTCGCGCCCCTGCCGCCCCCAAGCGGCCAAGAGCGTGGGCGCGTGCAAATGCATCTGCGCCAGCGGCAAGCCAGCCAATGCCTCGCCTCGGTAGGCGTGACGTCGCCGCTCGGCCTGCAGCCACTCGCGCCCGTCGATGATGTCGCCCCAGTGGTACTGACAAGGGTTGGGCACGGCCAGCAGCACCTGGCTGTGCGCGGCCAGTGCCGCCAGCATCTCCAGCAGCTGCCCGGGCATGTGGCTCATGCCAAACACCGACACGCGCCGCGCCACGGGGCTGGCCAGCGGCTGGCCCGACTGCAGGTGCGCCAGCGCCCGCGCATGCAGCGCCGGGCGGGTGGCTTGGCGCTGGCTCTCATCCAAAGTGTCGAGCACGCGCCGCCAGAGTTCGGCCTGCCAAAGCTGGTCTTCGCCCAGCTCATCATGGCCAGCGGCCTTGCGCAACACGTTGCGCCCAGCGGCCCAGTCTTGCAGCCAGTCGGGGCGGTAAATTTGGTACTGGTCAAACAGGTCGGCCAGTCGGCTGGCCAGTTGCAGCAGCCGGTCAGGCTCGTCGCCTCTCAAGAAACCCGCCACGGGCTGGAACACCGGGTCTGCCAAACACCCTGGCAGCAAGGCCATCAGCCGCCAGGTCATGGGCAGTTTGTCGAGCGGTGAGTCGGGTGGCACGTTGTGCTTGCCCAGCACCTGCCGGTAAGTGCGCCACAAAAAGCGCGAAGGCAGCTCCACCCGCGTGGCGGCGCACACGCCACCTTGGCGGGCCAGTTCGATCTTGATCCACTCGGCCATGCCGTTGCTCTGCACCAGCACCACTTCGCTCTCAAGCGGCAGCAAAGGGTGCGCACGCAGCCAAGCCGTGAGGGTGTCGGCCAGCACCTCAGAGCGGTGGCTGTGCAGGGCAATGAAGCCGGGCGAAATGGAGGATGCAGGCATGCAGGCAACAGGGGGAGCGGGTACAGACAAAGCGAAACCGTGAGGCGTCAAGAATAGCCGCAATCTACGCGGGTTCAGGCTCAGTGCATGAGCCACAAACTGCCCATTTTTTAAGCAACACCGCCCAAGCCAGACAGGATGCGCCCTGGCGCAGTTGTTCATGGACTTATCCACACCTTTGGGCACGGGGTTTGGGGATACCCGCAGAGATCCCGGACCTCAGTCAAAGGATGACTTGGCTGAAAAACAGACACAATCGCCCCCAAAACCCCACGATGGAGCCTCCATGAAAAATTTGCACCGCCTTGCCACCGTCCTGCTTCTGTCACTGCTGCTCTTGCCGACCGCTTTTGCCCAACGCATGTACGACGGCAGTGGCCGTCCCATTGGTCGCGTGGACAGCGAGCGTTATTACAACGCCTCTGGCCAACCGATGGGCCGCGTGGACGGTGAGCGAATTTATGACGGATCTGGACGACCGTTGGGCCGCATTGATGGCGATCGGGTTTACAACGCTTCGGGCAGCCCGATTGGCCGCATCGATGGCGATCGCCTGTACAGCGCTTCGGGCTCGCCCATGGGCCGCATGGATGGCGAACGGCTCTACGACGGCTCGGGCCGCCCGATTGGCCGAGCCGACGGTCTGCGCCGGATGCAGATGATCGTGTTCTTTTATTTCTTCATGTGAGCCGATGGGCGGCTTTGTCATGCACATGACTGGCCTGCCCCCGGCCTCCCCTTAAAGTGCAGCCATGATGCATTTCTACGAACCCCACCTGGGCCACGGCCTCAAGCACGACCCATTCAACGCCATCGTGGGGCCTCGCCCCATTGGTTGGGTGTCGAGCCGCAGCGCCAGCGGGGTGTTGAATTTGGCACCGTACAGTTTTTTCAGCGCGTTCAACTATGTGCCGCCCGTGATCGGGTTTTCGAGCATTGGGCGCAAGGACTCACTCAACAACATTGAGGCCACAGGCGAGTTTGTGTGGAACTTGGTCACCCGCGATCTGGCCGAGGTGATGAACCAAACTTGCGAGGCTGTGCCGCCCGAGGTGAGCGAATTCGACCTGGCTGGGCTGACGCCTGAAGCTTCAAAGGTGGTGAGCGTGCCGCGTGTGGCGCAAAGCCCAGTGAGCTTTGAGTGCCGCTGCACGCAGATCCTGCAACTGCAAGACCTGCAGGGCCAAAAAGTCGAGACCTGGATGGTGTTTGGCCAAGTGGTGGGCATTCACATTGACCAGCGCCTGCTCAAAGGCGGGGTGTATGACACAGCCAATGCCGGACACATTTTGCGCGGGGGCGGCGCAGCGGATTACTTCACCATCGGGCCGGAGCAGCTGTTCAAAATGGTCCGTCCCGAGAGCGGTGCCCGCGACCTGCCCAAGTGAGGCTTGGCGCCAGGAAAGCGCAGGGGTAGCGCCACAGGGCGTCACCTGAGGCACAGAGCATCCAGCGCTAGTCTTGCACGTCTTCTCGCGCTTCGATCTGCAGGCGCTGCACCACTGCACCCCGCGTGCCCGCCACTGCGCGGATGCGCAAGGCCGGACCGGCTTCGAGCACCACACGGCAGTGGTAATCGAGCCCGTCGGTCTGACCCGGGCAGCTGCTCGCGATCCGGCGGTGCCATTGCTGCTTGCCGTCGACCTCCAGCGTCAAGGCGTGCCAAGCCTCGGCATGGTCTTCGGGCACGCGCACCAGCAGGCTCACATCGATGTCAAACGTGCGTGGCCGCTTCAATGCGCCGGGAATGTTGAGCACAGCCACCGCATCGCCCACCTCGGTGCGCCACAGCTCGGGTTTTGCAAGTAGCGCCATGTCGCTCAGGCTTTGAGCAAGGTCTGGAGTTCGCCGCTGTCGATGAGGCGTCGCAAGTCATCTGCCCCACCGACCAGCGTGCCACGCACAAAGACCATCGGGAAAGTGGGCCAGCCGGTCCACATTTTCAGGGCATTGCGCAGGCGCCATTGCGAGAAATAGCTGCCAAATTCGATGTACTCATGCGCCACGCCTGCAGCGACCAGCGCCTTGCGGGCTTTGCCCACAAAAGGGTTGCCAGACAAACCGACCACCACCACCGCGTGTTGGGCGATGGCGTTTTGCACTTGCTGGATCACGGGCAAGTGGTGCTCGGCTATACGTTGGCGGATGGCTGGATGAATGGCCGATTCGGTCAAAAGAGGTCGGGTCATGGGAGTCCTTGGGGTGCCGAAAATAGGGATCGGAAAATGGGCCCGTTTTCAGGCTTGGAGGGCATTGGCCCCATCGTGCATGAGTTGCGCGATGTTGGCTGACCCCAGCAACTGCATGGGGCTGTCGTTGGCCAAATCAATGGCGGCCTGGCTGAAGACGCCCAAGCTCATGCAGGTGCACGAAAAAGCGTCGCGGCTTTGACGGACCGCCAGCAGCTCGCGCAAATGTTCGGCACCCACGGTGGCCGCTTTCCAGCGCTTGGCACTGACCAAGGTGACACGGCCATTTTTTTCGATTTGGAAATCGGCTGGGCCTTCGTTCAAGCGGGTCACCACAAAGCCCTGCTGTCTGAGCGCCTCTTCGACCAACACCGAAAAATCACGCCAACCCATGACCCGGGCCTGTTCAACCAGTTCCTGGATACGGCTGGGCGAGATGGCGTTTCTTTGTCGCCAAGCCGCCATGACACCGATCACAAAGAATGGAAAGGCGCCCAGCATGCCCGCTGTTTTGTAGGCCTCAGGCAGCAAAGCCCCAGCCACCAAGGCCACGGCGAACATCACCAAAAAACTCACCCACCACGGGGCGCGTAACAAAGCCGCAAAGAGCGACTTTTCAGACATTTTGAATTTCATGGGCAATCAAAGAAGGTCAACGGGTCAAAGGCCAAGCTGCAGCGAAAGCCGGCGGGCCTGACGCCAAGGCCCGCCAGTGTAGTGGCTCAAACACCCAAACCCCACAGGGGGCTGAAAAGCCCCCTGTTTTTTCCGTCATGCCAGCGTTGCGCTTTTGCGAGAGGGGCTCATTGTCCATTGGTGGATCAAGACGGGCAGCATGAAGGCCACACCCAACAAGCTGATTTTGAGGCCCGGCGCAATCAGACACAGAGCCCCCAAGGCGCACAGAGTGCGCTCCCAGCGCTTCATCTCGGCCATGAGGTAGCCGCTGAGCGCAGCCGCCAACGCGACGATGCCCAACACACAGCCCGTGAAGGTGATGGCAAAGTCGGCCCAGGTGAAGCCTTTGGCCACCAACAGCAGCGAAGGCGAAAACACGAACACAAAGGGCACCAGCGCTTTGGCCAGCCCCAAACGGAAGGCCATGTTGCCGGTCTTGAATGGGTCGCTGCCCGCCATGCCTGCAGCCGCATAAGCGGCCAGCGCCACGGGCGGTGTGATGTCGGCCAGCACGCCGTAATAAAACACAAAGAAATGCGCCACCAAGGGCTCCACACCCAGTTGCACTAAGGTGGGGGCCGCCACGGTGACCATGATGATGTAGTTGGCCGTGGTCGGGATGCCGCAGCCCATGAGGATACAAACGATACCGGTCATGAACAGCGCCGCCAGCAGAGTCAAGGACTTGGCATCGGCCATGAAGGCGGGCAGCCAGTCCATCAAGAAGGCGGCAATCATCTGCGCCCAGCCGGTGATGATGAAGCTGATCTTGAAGCCCACGCCCGTGAGCGTGACCACACCGATCACGATGCCCACGGTGGCCGCTGCTGCGCCAACGGCCAGCGCGTATTTGGCCCCGGTTTCAAAGGCCTCCAGCAGCACGGCGTTGTCGATGCGACCAATCACACCCAGCCACTTTTGGCCGGCCCAGATCAGGGCCACGCCCAGCGCCAAAAAGCCCAGCTTGATGGTCTCGCCGTCGCTGCCCCAGTCCACAAACGCCACGAGCGCCAGCAGCACATGCAGCACCACCAGCAACAGCCAGTTGGTGCTGCGGTTGCCCCACACCGTGGTGGTCAGGCCCACGATCATGCAGGAGGTGATGCCGGTGAATGCGGCCAGATAAGGGGTGCGGCCAGACACCAAAATGGTGATCAACAAGACCAGGGGAATCAAGGTGGGCCAACGCTGCACAAAAGACTCGCGCAACTTGGGCATTTCTTCGTCGGTCAGACCACGCAGGCCGTAGCGCTTGGCCTCGAAGTGCACCTGCATGAACACGCCAAAAAAGTGCATGAAAGCGGGCACGATGGCTGCCGCGATGATGGTCTGATATGACACATTCAAAAATTCAACCATCAAGAAGGCGGCTGCGCCCAAGACCGGCGGCGTGATCTGCCCGCCTGTGGACGACGCGGCTTCGACCGCGCCTGCAAACTCCCGGCGGTAGCCCACCCGGATCATGGCCGGGATGGTGAGCGAGCCCACCGTGACCGCATTGGCCACCGACGAGCCGCTGAGCATGCCGAACATGGCCGAGCCGAACACACTGACCTTGGCCGGGCCACCGGCATAACGCCCGGCCACGGTGGAGGCGATGTCCAGAAACAACTGGCCCAAACCAATGCGCGTGGCCAGCACGCCAAACAGCACAAAGTGAAAAACATAGGTGGCCACCACCCCGACTGCCACGCCATAAATGCCTTGGCTGGTCAGGTACTGGTGGTTGATCATCTGGCTCCAGCTCGCGCCCGCATGCTTGAGCAAACCCGGAAAGTAAGGGCCAGCCAGCGCGTAAGCCGTGAAGCCCAGCGCAATCAAGGGCAAGGGCCAACCCATGGAGCGGCGGGTGGCTTCGAGCAAGGTGATGAACAAGATGGAGCCCATGACCACGTCGAGCGTGTCCGGGTTACCGACGCGGAAGGCCAGGTCATCAAACACATAAGGGATGTACATGACGCTGGCCGCACAAGCCAGGCCCAGCAACCAGTCCACCAGAGGCACGCCGCCAATGCTCAGGCGGCTTTTGGAGACGGTGGTGTCTGCATCCGATTTGAAGGCTGCAAACACCAAAAAAATCAAGCCCAGCACAAAGGCCAGGTGCACACCGCGGTGGGTGGTTTCGCGCAACAGGCCAAAGCCCGCCGTGTAGTAATGGAAGCCCGACAAAATGACCAACAGCCATTTCACGATCACCGATGCGGGCGGCAGCGTGGGCCGAAAGCGCATCTCGGGGTCAAACTTTTCTTCAAGTTCCTGCAAATCGCGCATGTCGCGCTCGCGGGCTTCGGTCATACCTGTCCTTCAAAGCACAGGGCGCACATGCGCCCTGTTTCACATTGAGGGGTGCAATGCACCCTTGTCCAAAACAACACAGAGCGTCGTGGCGCTCTGTGCAGCCTGCATCACTTCAGCACACCGGCTTCTTTGTAGAACTTCTCGGCACCGGGGTGGAAAGGAATGCCCACACCCTTGACCGCGTTTTCTTTGGTGATGAATTTGCCTTTGGCGTGACCGGCCGCCAGTGCATCTTGGGCGGCTTTGCCATAGAGCGCTTTGGTGATCTGGTACACCGTTTCAGTGTCGGCCTTGGCGCTGGTCACCCACTGGGCGCCCATGGCCATGGTCTGCACGGCAGGCACGTCTTTGTAAGTACCTGCAGCAATGGTGTCCACCGCCAAGTAGGGGTTGGACTTGCGCAGAGCATCGGCCTGTGGACCAGCCAAAGGCACCAGCTCAATGCCTGCACCGCTGGAAGCCAACTCGGCAATTGCACCCGCTGGCGCACCACCCACAAAGAAGAAAGCGTCGAGTGCGCCGTCTTTGAGCTTGTCACCGGCCTGGTTGGGCTTGATGTATTCGGGCTTGATGTCGCTTTCTTTCACGCCATAAGCGGCCAGCACAGTGCGGGCATTGACCAAGGTGCCCGAGCCTGGCTCGTCCAGCGCCACGCGCTTGCCTTTGAGGTCAGACACGGACTTGATGCCCGAACCTTTTTTGACCACCAGGTGGATGCTCTCAGGGTAGAGGTTGGCGATCATGCGCAGGTCGGTCACTTTAGGCTTGCCTTCGTAAACGCCGGTGCCGGTGTAGGCCCAGGTGGCCACATCTGACTGAGAAAAACCAGACTCCATGGCACCACCGGCGACGCCGTTGACGTTGGCCACAGAGCCGTTGGTCGCTTGCGCTGTCGCCACGATCTTGCCGGGCTGGCTGACTGCGTTGGCGATCATGCCGCCCACGGGGTAATAAGTGCCTGCGGTACCACCGGTGCCGATGCGGAAAAATTGCTGTGCTTGCACAGGTGCGGTCATGGCAGCAGCCAAACCCAAGACCCAAAACAGATGGCGACGCTTCATGTGATTCCTCTTTGGTGCGTTAAAGAAACTGAGAGCTCATGTGTAGCACAACTTGTGCCTGATGAGGTCAAAAATCGAGCCGACATCAGGGTAGACTCTGATATCGATGCCCCTAACCCTTTGGGTCAATCACCCGCTTGTGTGGGCATTTATCGGCATAAAGGAAACCCATGCATGTGTGCGTAATGGGCGCTGGCATCATCGGACTGAGCACGGCTTACGAGTTGACACAGCGCGGTCACCGGGTCACCGTGGTCGACCGCACGGCACCGGCTGCAGGCGCCAGCGGGGGCAACGGCGCACAACTGAGCTATTCCTATGTACAACCTTTGGCCGATCCAGGCATTTGGGCGCAGTTGCCCAAGCTGCTGCTGTCGCCTTCTTCTGCACTCAAGATCAGGCCCCAATGGGACACGCGCCAATGGATGTGGGTGTGGCAGTTTCTGCGTGCGTGCAATGCCCAGCAGTCGCAACACACGACGTCGCAATTGCTGATCCTGGCCGCGCAAAGCCGCGCGGTGTTTGACGCGCTGCGCGAGCGCGAAAACATCGACTGTGACTTTGCGGCATCGGGCAAGCTGGTGCTGTTTCGCTCAGAAGCCTCATTTGCAGCGGCGCGGCAACAGATGGGCTTGCAACAGCAATTGGGGGGTGCTGCACAACAGGCGGTCACTGCGTCTGAAGCCTGCGCCATTGAACCTGCTTTGGTGCACCAGCGCGAACCTTTTTCGGGCGCGATTTACACCGAAAGCGAATGCGCGGCCGATTGCAAACAGGTGTGCGAAGCCTTGGCGCAGATCCTGATCTCGCGGGGTGTGACTTTGCGTCTGGGTCAGGACATTCAGCGCTGGGTCCGCTCGGGCGAGAACGTCAGGGCAATCGGCTTGGCCAATGGCGATGAAATTTCGGCCGATGCGTTCGTGCTGTGCACCGGTCACACGGCGGCGGCTTTGGCGGCGTCTGCGGGTGTGCACTTGCCGGTGTATCCACTCAAGGGTTACAGCATCACGGTGGCCACCGATGGACAGGGCTTGGCGCCGCAGGTCAGCATCACCGACAGTGCCCGCAAAATTGTCTTTGCACGTTTGGGGCAGCGGCTGCGGGCAGCGGGCATGGTGGAGTTGGTGGGCCAAGATGCCCGCGTTCAAACCCGCCAGATTGAGACCTTGCAGCAAGCCACGCAAGCCCTGTTTCCCGATTGCTCGCGCTACACCGACATCCAGCCCTGGGCTGGCATGCGCCCGGCCACGCCCACGGGCTTGCCCATCATCGGCCGCCAAGCCACGGGCCCGGGCAATCTTTTCATCAACGCCGGGCAAGGCGCTTTGGGCTTCACTTTGGCGTTTGGGTCGGCGGTTCAACTGGCGAACGCGCTCAGCTGAAGCGCTACAGACGTCTTCCAGATACCGTCTCTTGGCCACTGGCATGATCAAAAATGAAAAAACTGACCTTGGCCTTGCGCAGCTCACCCCTTGGGCTGAAGCCGATGTGTCCCACCTCATCGCCATGGCTTGGCAAGATGACATCCCCTTTGAAGCCATCCAATCGCAGTTGGGATTGAGCGAAAGCGAGGTCATCGCCTTGATGCGAAAACACCTGAAAGCCGGCTCATTCAAGGTGTGGCGCACGCGGGTACGCGGTCGGGCAAGCAAACACCAATCCAAGCTCACCAGCCAAGACTTGGGGCTTGGCCATCAGGCATCGGCAGCGACCGTGCGTCAAGCCATGGCGGATGCCGAAAATGATTTGTACCCCTTGCCCCCTTCGCCTCTGACCCGCGAGTCATTGCGCTGAAAAGCGCCAAGATCTGGCCCGCGATGCGCCATCAAGCGCGTTGCTGAAGCCCCGGCGCATTGGGCGGCCATGGGGCATCGGCCAAGGTGGCGTGCGCTTGAAAATCAGGCGAGGCCGTGGACGCATGGGCGTGCGCAGGCTCGGGCGATGCGGTGTTTTCAAAACACGAGGCCTGGGGCAGGATCGACTGCAACACACTCAGCACGTTTTGCAGACGCGGGTCATTGGTCTGCGCATCGTCGGTGGTGTCATTGATGCAAAAAAATTCGAGCGCACCGAATTCGGCCACCAAGGCTTGGAGTTGCGATTGCTGATCGCCTTCGCCTGTCGACACATACCGGTGTCGGTAAGGCCTGATGCTGGCCACCCCGTGCGCCAAGGCCCAGCGCAATACAAAATCCGAAATGATGGTGGGCTTGTCCCAACTGCGAAAGACGGTCGAGCGCACGGCCGCAAACAATTCAGGGGCGGTGTCTTCCAGCTCCAGCAGGATCGACTTGAGCATGGGCCGGGGCGAATGCGCGAAGGTGCGAAATGTGCTTTGGTACAGCGGGTCTTGCTCGCGCAGTGCGGGCGTGCCCGAGCGGGCTTTGTCGGTGAGCCATTGAATCGACAGGCGGCAAGCGTTTTCGAGCGACGTGGCGTCCATGCGCATGGCCTCGTCCGTGACCTCGGGTTCATCGGACCACGTCACGTGAAAACCATCGGGATGAAACCAGTCGCTCAACTGCACCGGCGCACCAAAGAACACATCGTCGTTGAAATAAAAATACCGCTCGGACAGGCCGGGGATGTGGTGAATCCAGGACTCGATGTGCCCGGAATCGAAGGTGGGCAATGAGGCTTCTGGCATGAGGTCACGGTGGTCCACCAGCGTCAGGCGGTCCGAAGGACGCAACCAATCGGGCGCTTGGGCATCGGTGACGATGTAGACATGACCGTGTTCGGGGAAAAACTTTTCCAGCGCACGCAGGCTGTAGCGCAGTTCGTGGTTGTCCCGAAAGCGGCCTTCCACATTGCTGTAGCGGGCCATGGCGGCGCTGGAATCGCTGGGGAGTTGCTGCAGGGCGGCCTGACGTTTGGCCCGCCAGCTCGAATCGTTCCCGTCAACCCACAAATAAACGATGTCGATGGGCGAATCGTGAGGCATGCCTGCGTTGTATTTTTTGAACTGGCTGAGTCTAGCAGCGGGTCTGCGCGCGTGCTTGCAATACCCGCCTTGGCTTGAGGGCCAATGCTGGGGCCGGGTGCCAGCCGGCTTACAAAACCTGCACGTCCACGCTTTGAGTCAGCAGCGGCTTGCACAGGATCTTGTAACCGTCGGCGTCAAAACCTGCAGCCACCTGGCTCGTCATTTGACTCAGCTGACGCGCTTCGTCCAGGGTGGGGGCGCTGCCCAGATAGCACCAGTGCTTGACAACGTGGATTTGCGTGAATGCTTCGTCGCGCTCGACCAAGCCCACCGCGCCGGGGTAAGGCCAACATGCCACGCGCAGTGCAAGCAGACTGGAGAACAAGCGTTCGCGGTGCTCGGCTTGACTTTCATCGCCCCGGCACACACCCGCGCATTGGTGGATCGCGGCTCTGAAACAGGCCTTGCCGAGCGGCAGCTTTTCAAGGCCCAGCGGACCGTAGCAAAGTTTGTTCTGGTCTGCGATCGCCCGCAGGGCGTCGAGCGCAGCGTGGCGGCTGGCAAACAGGCCATACAGATCGAGCTCACTCGCAAAGTCGATGTCTTTGGAATAGACCACTTGGGGCACATCGCCCGCCATTTGCAGGCTGCACAGTTGCTTGTTGCGGCGCAATTTCTGGTTGAACAGCGGGTGCTGGGCCTTGATCATTTGCGCCTCCAAAAGCAAGGCACCGATCTCGCCCGCCGTGCGGATGTGGCTGATGCGCCGGGTCTGGCGCAGCATGCGGGCTTCGTCGGGCGTGCGCAAGTGCGAGAGCAGCCGGGCACGGATGTTGATGCTTTTGCCGATGTACAGCGGCAAGTCGCCTTCTTGGCCATGAAAGGTGTAAACGCCCGCGCCGGTGGGGGCGTCTTCTATGGCTGCGCGCAAGTGCTGCGGGTATTCGTGAACCCGACTGTCGTCAACATCATCGCGGCGGCGTCGTGGCAAAGGCTTGGCTTTCAAGGGTGGATAAACGCAAATGGACACAAAGCACTGTTTATATTTACAGTATACTGAACGGGTCATGCTTCCTGCAGTTGCCTGACATTTTCCGGTTCAACGCCCCGGCTTTTCAGCTTGGGGCGTTTTTTTGTGCTCGGCGCATGGCTGAGACACAGGCTACAGTCATGGCATGAACACCCTGCCCTCTGACGCCACCCTTGCAGCCACCGCCCTGATCGACAGTGACCACCCGGACGTGATGGCGTTTGCGCGCCAACACGCACAAGGCCAAGACGACCGCGAACGCGCCGTGTCGCTGTATCTGGCGGTGCGTGACCAGTTCCGATACGACCCTTACCGCATTGACTTGTCCCCCCAAGGCATGCGTGCCAGCTCGGTCATGGCCCAAGGCTCGGGCTGGTGCGTGCCCAAAGCGGCGTTGATGGCCGCGGTATGCCGTGCCGTGGGTCTGCACGCACGCCTGGGCTATGCCGATGTGCGCAACCACCTGAGCACCGAGCGCTTGCGCCAGACCATGCAGACCGATGTGTTCATCTGGCACGGCTATGCCGACATCTGGCTGGACGGCCAGTGGGTCAAGGCCACGCCCGCCTTCAACATCGAGCTGTGCGACAAGTTTGGCCTTTTGCCTTTGGAGTTTGACGGGCGCAACGATTCGATCTACCACCCCTTTGACAAGGCAGGCAACCGGCACATGGAGTACGTGAACCAGCGCGGCACCTTTGACGACATGCCACTGGCACAGATCGTGGCCGACTTCAAAACCGTTTACCGAGGCTGGATGGCGGAAAACGACCCGCTGCAGAACGCCAGTTTTGAGCAAGACGTGACGCGCGAGACGCGCTGAGGGGCATCAGGCGCTCACGACCGCCGCCCGCTTAACGCGCCACAGCAGCCACAAGGCCACGCTCAGGTTGAGCGCGTTCCACAACACCCCGTTGATGAAGGCCGCGTGGTACGAACCCGTGAGGTCAAACACCTTGCCCGACATCCAGCCGCCCAAGGCCATACCGATCAGGGTGGCAAAGATGACGGCCCCCACGCGCGAACCCGCCTCCTTGGCCGGAAAATACTCGCGCACGATGATCGCGTAAGCAGGCACGATGCCGCCTTGAAACAAGCCAAACAAGGCCGAGATGACGTACAGCGACACCAACCCGTTGAATGGCAAAAACAGCAACAAGGCCACACCCTGCAAAACCGAGCCCAGCACCAGGGTGCGCAAGCCGCCAATGCGGTCGCAGATCAAGCCCGAAATGAGCCGACTGGCAATGCCGCTGGCCAGCATGAGTGAGAGCATTTCGGCACCACGAGCTGCGCCAAAGCCCAGGTCGGTGCAGTAGGCCACGATGTGCACCTGCGGCATGGCCATGGCCACACAGCAGGCCACGCCCGCCACGCACAACAAAAATTGCGCTTTGTTCAAGCTCAAGCCAAAAGGCCGCTGTGACTGCTGGGCCTGGGCACTGCCCGCGACCGGGGTTTGCAACAAGGGCGGCCGCTGGCGCATGAGCAAGCTGAGCAGCGCCATGCCGAAGCCACAAAAAAGCCCCAAAGCAACGTAGGTGCTGCGCCAGCCCACGGTCTCGACCCCGTGCTGGGCCAAAGGCGGCCACAAGGCACCCGCCACGTAGTTGCCGCTGGCGCACACCGCCACCGCAATACCGCGACGCTTTTTCCACCACAAAGACGTGTCGGCCACCAAGGGTGCAAAGGTGGTTGAGCTGCCGATCAGCCCCAACAGCAAGCCGTGCGCCAGCGCAAACCACCAGATATTGCTTGAAAAACTCGCCGCAATGAACCCGAGGCCCGTGCCCACACCACCCAACAGCAATGGCACATGCACGCCCGCTCGGTCGGCCCAGCGACCCATGTACAGACCGCCCAGACCAAAGCCCAGCATCATCAAGGTGTAAGGGATCGACGCATCGGCCCGGCTGACACCAAACTCGGCCTGCACAGCCGGCAAAACCACGGCCACCACATACATGCTCGCGCCCCCCAAGGTCATCAAGGCCAGGGTGACCAGCAAACGCCGTGCGGCATAAGCGGAGTCGATCAGGTGTTCAGCGGCGGCGGTGGATGTGCTCATGGGCTCAGATTAGCAGGCGAGGACGGGGGCGATTGGCAAATGCGGGACAAGCTCGCCACAAATTCATCAAGATGAATATTGGATATGATTTTGTCAAATCAATCACCAAAATCATCATGTCTAAATTATTTGCAATTTTGGCCTCGGCTTTGCTGTTCACCTCCGTGCACGCTCAGGACACCAGCTGTACGGCTGCCGCCACTGAAAAGAAATTGGCTGGCGCCGCCAAAAATTCGTTCCTGAAAAAATGCGAAAAAGACGCCACCGCCAAGTGCGAAGCCGCCGCCGCTGAACGCAAACTGGCAGGTGCTGCCAAAAACAGCAACATCAAAAAATGCGTCAAGGACGCTGTGGGTGAAGCGCATTGATCTGCGCACCGGAATGGCGTGCAGCTTCTGCTGACTGATGCGCATGCGTGATCAACGCTCGGCCTGGCGATTCAGGCAAGCCAGCTGGATCGGCGGGCTGCTGCTCAGCTGGGGCTCACTCGCCCTGGCAGATCAACTGCAAGGACGCGTGGTCAAAGTGGCTGATGGTGACACCATCACGGTGCTCGATGCCCAGCGCCAGCAGCATGTGATTCGGTTGGGAGGCATTGATGCCCCTGAAAAAAGTCAGCCTTACGGGCAAAAGTCCAAAGCCCATTTGTCGCAAGCCGTGTTTGGGCAAACAGTGGCCATCACGTTCGACAAGCGCGACCGCTATGGCCGCATCGTTGGGCAAGTGCGGGTTCGCGGCGAAGACGCCAATTTGCAGCAGCTGCAGGCAGGTTTGGCCTGGCATTACAAGCAATACCAAAAAGAACAAGCACCCGAAGACCGCATCGTTTACGACGCGGCTGAACGGGCTGCGCGGGAAAAACGTTTGGGCCTGTGGCAAGGGCAAGGCTCGGCCAGCCCGGAGCCACCCTGGGATTACCGTGCCCGGCTCAAATCCGAACGCCAGTCAGCGCAAAACCCAACTTCAGTCGTCAAATCACGGGCTGTAGCTTCAGCATCGACCGCAGCGCAGGCCGCTGAATAAATCAGGTGGGCGCGAGCCCCCGCTCGCGAAGGCTTGTAAACCACACGGCCCTGTCAACAGCGATGGGCTTGCAGACATTCGGCCGCAGGGGCGACCTCCCACAAAAACGGATGCAGGGCTATCCACCTCAACCGGGGCGCACCATCTGGCAGCTGCTGGGCAGGCGGGCCTGCTCGGCCTTGATCTGGCGCACCACCTTGAAGCCGTAGCCCGAGCCCTCTACGTCAAAGGGCACGCCGGGCACACCTTGGCGTTGCATCACACCCACCACCAGCGGCTGCTGGAATTGGTGGTCTTCGGCGCGCATGAAGCCGGTTTGCCCGGCCATGCTCACGCGGGCTTTCTCCAGCGCCAGCGCCACGGCCACGGGATCGGTGCCACCGGCTTTTTCGACGGCCTGGGCCAGGGCCTCCACCATCAGCTGCATGCGCACATGCACATAGTCTTCCGAGGGCTTGCTGAAACGCTGGCGGAACGACTGGTAAAACGCTTCGCTGGCTTTGCCCGGCACATTGGGCAACCAGTCGGCCACCGCAATCACACGGTCCACACCCGCATCTCCCAAAGCCGCAGGCGCGCCCAGCGCATTGCCATAAAAGGTGTAGAACTTGCCTTCGTAACCCGCCTCACGGGCGGCCTTGACCAGCAAGGTCAGGTCATTGCCCCAGTTGCCGGTGATGACCGCTTGCGCCCCGCTGGCCTTGATCTTGGCGGCGTAGGGCAAAAAGTCTTTGACCCGGCCCATGGGGTGCAACTCGTCGCCCACCACCTTCACATCGGGGCGTTTATCGGCCAACTGGCGCTTGGCCTCGCGCAGCACGGCTTGACCAAAGCTGTAATCTTGTCCGATCAGGTAAGCCGATTTGACTTTTTTGTCAGCCTGCAAAACCTGCATCAGCGCGGTCATGCGCATGTCAGCGTGGGCGTCAAAACGGAAATGCCAAAAACTGCATTTCTCGTTCGTCAGGATAGGGTCCACCGCCGAGTAGTTCAAAAACAGCACACGCTTGGCCGGCTCGCGCTCGTTGTGTTTGTTGATCGCGTCAATCAAAGCTGCCGCATTGGCCGATGAGTTGCCCTGCAACACCACCTGCGCGCCATCGTCAATGGCCGATTTGAGGGCCGACAAGGCTTCTTCGCTTTGGCCTTTGCTGTCGTAACGCTCCAGCACCATGGGTCGCATGCCCTGCGCGGTCTTGACGCCGCCCCGGGCATTGACCCGCTCAACCGCCCAGGCGATGTTGCGCACCACGGCCTCACCCGTGTTGCCAAAGGGGCCGCTCAAGCCCTCGATCAAGGCCAATTTGATGGGCGCTGGCGATTGCGCCCAAGCGGGTGCAAAGCAAAAGACGGCAGCCAGAGAAACCAGCGCACGACGGGAGGCAATAAGGGGCAAACGCATATGAAAAACAGAACCCGTTTTGCAGCGGGTTGCGACACGAAAGGGGCGCAGTGTAACGGGTCTTTGCGCAAGGTCGGCAAGACATGGACCCCGGGTCTTCGCCCGGGGTGACAAGTCTTATTTCACCCCGCATGAACAGTGCAACCTTTCACGAACAGTGCCACCCTTCAAGAACAGTGCCATCCTCTCGAACAGTGCCCACCCTCACGAACAATGTCATCCCGCACTTGATGCGGGATCCATCTGCGCCGTAGGCATGAACACCCGATTGCGCCAGCTCAATGTCTCTTCAAGCCAGCTCGTGCAGCGGCCAGCGCGGTTTCACATCAAAGCTGTAACGCGCCTCGGCCTGCTGAGCCCCCGCCTGCAAGCGCATGGCGGCGGCCATCGCGATCATGGCCCCGTTGTCGGTACACAGGTGCAACTCGGGGTAGTGCACGCGCACCTGGGCTTTGGCGCAGGCGGCGTTGAGCTGGGCGCGCAACTCGCGATTGGCCCCTACGCCCCCGGCCACCACCAGGCGTTTCATGCCTGTGGTTTTCAAAGCGGTCATCGATTTTTTGACCAGCACTTCCACAATCGCCGCCTGGGTCGATGCGGCCAAGTCGGCCCGCTCGGGCGCGCCTTCGGTGTGGGCGGCAGGGCCGATTTTCTGGCTTTGGGTCAGCACCGCCGTTTTGAGGCCCGCAAACGAAAAATCCAGATCACCACTGTGCAGCAGCGGGCGCGGCAGCTTGTAAGCGGCCGGATTGCCCTGCTCGGCCAGACGCGACAGGCCCGGGCCACCGGGATAAGGCAAGCCCATGAGCTTGGCCGACTTGTCAAAGGCCTCGCCAGCGGCGTCGTCAATCGTCTCGCCCAGCAGCTCGTAACGCCCCACGCCATCCACCCGCATCAGCTGGGTGTGACCACCCGACACCAGCAAGGCGATGAAGGGGAACTCGGGCGCATCGGCGCTCAAAAATGGCGAGAGCAAATGCCCCTCCAAATGGTGCACGCCCAAGACAGGCTTGCCCAAAGACGCGGCCAGTGCACAGGCCACGCCAGAGCCCACCAAGAGCGCCCCGGCCAAACCCGGCCCCCGGGTGTAGGCCACCACATCGACATCGCTCAAACTGACCCCGGCCTCGCTCATGACCTGGCGCGTGAGCGGCAGCACCCGACGGATGTGGTCGCGGCTGGCCAACTCGGGCACCACGCCGCCATAGGCCTGGTGCATCTCGATTTGGCTGTAGAGCGCGTGTGACAAGAGGCGCGGCAGTGCATCGCCCGTGGTTTCCACCAAGGCCACGCCCGTCTCGTCGCAGGATGATTCGATACCCAAAATTCGCATAACAGGTAGTTTAAGCGGGGCATGGGCCGCCTCTGGCGGCTTGGCCATAATCCTCGGCAGGACGACCACGCACTTCGAAGCCCCACCATGACCACTCTCCGACTGATTTCTTCCATGGCCACCAAACCCTTGCTGGCCGATCTGGTGGCGCTTTACAAGACGCAAGCCCCCGACGTCCAGGTGCAGATCGAATCGGTCGGCGGCGTGGATGCCGCCAAACGTGTGCAGGCGGGCGAAGCCTTTGACGGCGTGGTGCTGGCCAGCGACGCCATCGACAAACTGGTCGCCAGCGGCCATGTGCTGGCGGGCAGCCGCGCCGACCTGGTGCGCTCGGGCGTGGCGGTGGCCGTGCCTGCGGGCCAACCCGTGCCCGACATCTCGACCGAAGCCGCCCTCAAGGCCGCCATCCTGGCCGCGCCCACGCTGGGCTATTCGACTGGCCCAAGCGGCGTGCAACTGGCCAAACAGTTCGAGGCCTGGGACATTGCCGAAACCATCTCGCCGCGCATCGTGCAAGCCAAGCCCGGCGTGCCGGTGGGCTCGCTGGTGGCACAGGGCGAAGTGGCGCTGGGCTTTCAGCAGCTGAGCGAAATGCTGGGCGTGCAGGGCATCACCATCGTGGGCGGCCTGCCCCCGGCGGTGGAGATCATCACCACGTTCTCGGGCTCGGTGGCTGCGACCTGCAACCAGCCGGACGCCATGCGTGCGCTACTGGCCTTCTGGCAATCACCCGCGTGCGACGCGCTCAAGCGGCAGCACGGCATGGACCCAGCCTGAAGCCATACCCATATAACCAGCAGTTATCTGATTTCCCGCACAATTGCGGGCATGGGAATCAGCAACTACATCAAGGACATCGGCCGCGGCAAAGAAGGCGCGCGTGCGCTGGGCCGCGCACAAGCCGCTGACCTGATGGGCTTGATCCTGGACCAGCAGGTCAGCGACCTCGAATTGGGTGCGTTTTGCATCGCCATGCGCATCAAGGGCGAGACGCCCGAAGAGATGGCCGGTTTTCTGGACGCCACGCATGCGCGCCTGAACAAGGTCCACACGGGCCAGGTGCCTACGGTGGTGCTGCCCAGTTACAACGGGGCACGCAAGCTGCCGGTGCTCACCCCTCTGCTGGCCCTGCTGCTGGCACGCGAAGGCGTGGCGGTGGTGGTTCACGGCAGCGCCACCGAAGACAAACGGGTGAGCAGTCAGGCGGTGTTTGCGCACCTGGGCATTGAGGCACGCGCCCAAGTCGCACCTGCGGCAGCAGGTCAGGTGCAGTTCATCCCAACAGGTGTTCTGCATGCCGGACTGGACCGGCTGCTGGGGGTGCGCCGCGTGGTGGGTCTTCGCAATCCGGGTCACAGCTTGGTGAAGCTCATGAACCCCTGTGATGGTCCCTCGCTGGTGGTGAGCAGCTACACGCACCCCGAATATTTACTGTCCATGTCGGCCACCTTCGCCCTGACCGGTCAACATGCCCTGCTGCTGCGCGGCACCGAAGGCGAAGCTGTGGCCGATGCCCGGCGCACCCCGGCGATGGACGTTTTCAAGAACGGTCAAACCCTGCGCGTGCAGGAACAGCAAGAAGGCTCGCTCGCCAAAATGCCCGAACTGCCCGGCACCGACGCAGCCGCCACGGCACTCTACATTGAGCACGTTTTACAAAACCTGCTGCCTGTTCCCCAAGCCATTGCGCTGCAAGTCCAACACATCCTGCGCGAGGTGCAAGCATGAACACACCCCTTCAAGGCCGCTGCACCCTGGTCGGCGCAGGCCCGGGCGACCCGGAGCTGCTGACCCTCAAAGCCGTCAAGGCGATTGCCAGCGCCACCGTGCTGCTGGTGGACGACCTGGTCAACGACGCCGTGCTCGAACACGCATCGCCCACCGCCCGCATCGTGCACGTGGGCAAACGCGGTGGCTGCAAAAGTACGCCGCAGGCCTTCATCGACAAGCTGATGATCACCGCTGTGCAAGAAGGTGAGCATGTGGTGCGACTCAAAGGCGGCGACCCGTTCATTTTTGGCCGGGGCGGCGAAGAGGTCGAGCACCTGCGCCAAGCAGGCATCGATGTGACCGTGGTCAACGGCATCACCTCGGGCTTGGCGGGTATGAGCAGCCTGGGCGCGCCGCTCACCCACCGCGAGCATGCGCACGGCGTGGTGTTTGTGACCGGCCACGCCAAACCCGGCGACAACGGCACCGACTGGGCGCAACTGGCCACCACCGCACGCCAGGCCAAGCTGACGCTGGTGATCTACATGGGCGTGAGCAGCTTGGATCACATCAGCCAGGGCTTGCTGCAAGGCCTGCCCGCCCACACGCCCGTGGCCATCGTTCAGCACGCCAGCCTGCCCACCCAACGCGAAGCCCTGACCACACTGGACCAACTGGTGGACACCGTGCAACACGAAGGACTGCAAAGCCCGAGCGTGATCGTGGTCGGCGATGTGGTGCGAGGGGCACGGGCGTGGCAGCAGGCCGAGCCCCATGCCGCCGCCCAGCGGACCGCTTGAGCTGATGCCCCTTGTGGGAGCGAGCCCCTGCTCGCGAATGGTGCGTTGGACTGGTGCTTTTGGCGGATCGGGGATTCGGCCGCAGGAGCGACCTCCCACACAAGACAACCATTCCATTCAAGACAAGACAGTCCCACATGGCAACAACAGCGGGTCACCGCCCTGCCCCTTACACTCCTGAGCCATGAATACATGGGATGTGGTGATCGTGGGGGCTGGCGCAGCCGGTTTGTTTTGCGCAGGCGTGGCGGGCCAGCGCGGACTGAAGGTGCTGGTGATTGACCACAGCGACAAGGTGGCCGAAAAAATCCGCATCTCTGGCGGCGGGCGCTGCAACTTCACCAACCGCTTGCTCGATGCCTCAGCCCCGCAAAAGCACTTCATCAGCCAGAACCCGCACTTTTGCCGCTCGGCCCTGTCACGCTACACGCCGCAGGACTTCATCGATCTGGTGCAAAAACACGGCATCGCCTTCCATGAAAAGCACAAGGGTCAGCTGTTTTGCGACCACTCGGCCGAAGACATCATCCGCATGCTGCTGACCGAATGTGAAGCGGGCCGCGTGACGCTATGGACCGGCTGCAGCGTGAAGTCTGTGCGGCACCACACACAAGGCGCACAAACCACACATTACGTTCTGGAAACCGACAAAGGCCCTGTACAAGCCACCTCGCTGGTGGTGGCCACGGGGGGCTTGTCCATCCCCAAGATCGGGGCCACGGGCTGGGGCTACGAAGTGGCCACTCAATTTGGTCTGCGCCTGATCGAACGCCGGCCGGGCCTGGTGCCTTTGACTTTTGACGGCGCCGCTTGGGCGCCTTATGCCCAACTGGCCGGTCTGGCTTTGCCCGTGGGCATCGAGACAGGCGAGAAAAAAGCCCGCATGCACTTTGACGAAGACCTGCTGTTCACGCACCGGGGGCTGTCAGGCCCAGGCGTGCTGCAAATTTCGAGCTATTGGCAAGACGGCACCGCCATCCGCCTGAATTTGGCACCCGAGGTCAACCTGCCTGAGCGCTTGCAAGACGCCAAGTTGCGGTCGAAAAAACTGCTGGGCAACGAACTGGCCAGCTTGGTGCCCAGCCGCTTGGCTGAAGCCTGGGTCAGCCAGGACCCGGCGCTGCAACGCACGGCCGCCGAGGTGCCCGATAAAGCGCTGAACAAACTGGCGCAAGCGCTGTCCAGCTGGACGCTCACCCCCACCGGCAGCGAAGGCTACAAAAAAGCCGAAGTGACGCTGGGCGGGGTCGACACGCGTGACCTGTCTTCGCAGACCATGGAGTCCAAACAGCCCGGCTTGTACTTCATCGGTGAAGTGGTTGACGTGACCGGTTGGTTGGGCGGCTACAACTTCCAATGGGCCTGGGCCAGTGCCCATGCCTGCGCCCAGGCTTTGCCCGCACCGATCAAAAGCTGAAGCGCCTGCCCAGCTGCAAAAACAGGTTGTAGGCATTGCCTGTGCCTCTGGCAGCACCCAGATAGATGTCGCCGATTTTGCTGTCCACCGCGACAAAGAGCGTGCCGCTGTAGCGCCAGCGCATCGCGTCGCCCTTGTACCAGGCATCCCCCGCTTCAAGCACGGTGCCCACATAGGTTTTCTGATTGAACAGGCCCCCGTCGGTCAGCCGGTACATGTAGGTGGTTTGCAAATGCGCCAGCTGGTCACCGGCCAATTGGCCCATGCGGTAAGCACCCATGTTTTGAAAGCCCCCCAGAATCAACTGACTGGGGGAGCGGCAGTTGGCACAGTCGAGCGTGACACGGTCTTGTGCCAGATTGAGACCCAAATTGACAATATGCGGCCCCACCGAATGGGCCCACTTGGCGGTCAGGCGTCCGCCGTTGTAAAGGGCACCCGAAACCCCTTGTTCCAGACTGACCCCCAAAAAGTAGCCGCGTGTCGGAAAACTCAAGGAGTCGAGTTGATCGATCTGAAACTGTGCCTTGACACCGTTGTACTTGACCAAATCGGTGTTCGATATTTCCGCCAAATCCGTCGTGGTGTCAAAGGTTCTGCGAATGGCGCTGGACGTCACCCCCATCTTGATGTTCGCCTTGCGCTCAAAGTCATAGACCAGCTGCGCGTCTATGCTCTGCACTGTCTGGTTGAAATAGGCCAACTTCTGGTTGCCTTCCTCGTCCCTGAAAATGGCGCTTCGGTACAAGGGCAAATAGTTCCGATCCCATGAGGCACCGGCTTCCACACTCCATCCCCGTGACAACGGCTGGTACAGGCGAACGGCCAATTCAGACTGCGTGCCCATGCGGGCATCCAACGAGAACTCCAGACCTGATGGGGTCAACCAGGGTCGGCGGTAACCGAAGCCGGCCGTGAATTGCGTGACGCCATCCACTTCGGTGGAAAAGCCCAGCGTGCTCTTGAAAAAATGAGGGCTGTAGGGCTTTTCACGCACCTTCACGATCAGTTTGTACCGATCACCCCGCTGTTGCTCCAGGGTGTAACTGACCAGATCAAAGTACCCGCTGGTGTACAGCTCATCCATGTAACGCTCGGCCTGCTGAGGCGAGAACTCCTGCTCCAGCATGGGCGAGAGCATCGCCTGGATATAGGTTTCCGAAACATCCTTGTGGCCTTGCGCCTCGATGGCCACGATGCGTTTTTCCCGCTGGTCAAACGACAGGCGCGTGGTGGTGGCCGGCAAGGGCTGCGCTGCATTTGCAGCACTCAACGCCGCCAGTCGGTCTTGCACCAAACCAACCGCCTGCTGGCCACGCTGAACGATTTCGGTCGCACGGTTGAAATCGGCGAATCCAATGTCCTGCACAGCGGGCTGAACCAGCACATCCCCGGGGCGCAACAGGGCCAGGTTCCGTTTTTCGTTTTGGCGAATCAGGATGTCCAGCATCCGGTTGGCCACCACCAGCGCGTGGCTGGCCTCTTCTGTTTTATCCTCGCCGGCCCCAGCACCCAAAAACGAGGCCACGATCACATCGGCCCCCTCGCGCAACGCCACTTCAATCGGCAAATTGGCGACCAAGCCACCATCGACATACGTCTCACCATCGACTTCCACCGGGGCAAAAACTGCGGGAGCCGCCATGCTGGCACGGATGGCCAGGTGCAAAGCGCCTTGATCAAAAACCTTCATCTCGCCATCGCGGTAGCGCGTGGCCACGGCACGGAACGGGATTTTCAAATCATTGAAGTGGACATTCGGCGGCACATGCGCCGTCAAGGCTTGCAGCAACGCCAGAAACCGCTGGCCATCGCTCACGCCCCGCGCAAAGCTGACGCCGCCATCTTTGATGCCGAACTCCAACTCAACCGGGTATTTTTGTTGGTAGGCCCGAGTGCGAGAAGGTAACTCCAACCGGTTGAGTTGGTCCAACGCCACTTTGGACGGGTCAAGCCCGCCGACCATGCGTTCAATGTCGTCGGTGCTCATGCCGCTGGCATACAAGCCCCCCACGACTGCCCCCATGCTGGTGCCGACAATGCGGGCGATGGGAATGCGGTCTCGCTCCAATTGACGCAACACCGCCAAGTGGGCAAAGCCTTTGGCCCCTCCACCGGCCAAAACCACCACAACCGAGGGGATGCCGGGTGACGCTGCAACTGGCAAAGAAAGCGCTGCTTGCCCCCAGCACCAAGGGGTCATCAAACTCAAAACGAGTGCTGCAAAGCGTTGGGTTCGGGTCAAGTGGCTGAGGGAATTGGCAAAAAAGAGCTTCATTTGTGTTGCATTTTAGGTACTCAGCCCTCTTGCAAGCCTGACGGCAAAGGGGCCAACCACAGAGTCGTTTCAACATTTGCCCCAAGATGTGCTTTCTGACACACAAAGTCGGCAAGTCGTCGTCTTGCAGGCGCTATAATCTCAGGCTTTGCTGGCAAACCCCCGTCTGCCAAATACTAGTTCGTGACGGGGAACCGCCGAAACTGGGTTTCAAGGGCCCGATCTCCCTTGTCACTGCAGCCGGCACATTTTTTGGAAAATTGATTCAATGACCACCATCCGCGTGAAAGAAAACGAGCCGTTTGACGTTGCACTGCGTCGCTTCAAGCGCACCATCGAAAAACTCGGCCTGCTGACAGACCTGCGCGCCCGCGAGTTCTACGAAAAGCCAACGACCGAGCGCAAGCGCAAGAAGTCGGCTGCCGTGAAGCGTCACTACAAGCGCGTTCGCAGCATGCAATTGCCCAAGAAGATGTATTGATCTTCTTTTTGTATGACCCGCAAGGGTCTGCAAACAAGCCCGCTGGAGGACGCTCAGGCGGGCTTTGTTGTTTCTACCCCCTTCTTTGTCACCCACCAGGAGCCTCCCATGAGCCTGAAAGACCAGATCACCGAAGACATGAAGAACGCCATGCGGGCCAAAGACGCCGAGCGTCTGGGCACCATCCGCTTGCTGTTGTCGGCCATGAAGCAAAAAGAAGTCGACGAACGCATTGAACTCGACGATGTGGCTGTGGTGGCCATCGTGGACAAGCTGATCAAACAGCGCAAAGACTCCATTGCCGCTTTTGAACAAGCCGCACGCCAAGACCTGGCCGACAAGGAAAAGGCCGAAATGGCCGTGCTGCTGGCGTATCTGCCCGAGCGCATGTCGGCCGAAGAAGTCACCGCCGCCGTTCAGGCCATCGTGACCGAATTGGGGGCCAAAGGTCCTGGCGACATGGGCAAAGTGATGGGCGCTGTGAAGGCCAAACTGGCAGGCAAGGCCGACATGGGCCAAGTGTCAGCTGCGGTCAAAGCCGCATTGGCAGGCTGAACGGCCACCGCCTGATCAACGATCAGGCGCCCAAAATCAAGGCGGAACCCAGCACCGCCATGACCGCCCCACCCCAAGCCCCCCAAGCGGGGCTGCGGCGGTAAACCCCCCACAGCAGCGGCAGCAGCAAGATGGGGGTCAACGACGAGAAGATTCCCACCAGATTGGCCTGCCCGGTTTTCAGGGCCTGCAAGATCAAGGTCATGCCCAAGGCCATCGCCACAGCGGCACTGGCCCAAGTGTTCCACAAGGTTTTCAGCGACAACGGGGTTTGCACCCGAGCCACCTGCGCGCCCGCCCAGAGCAGCACCAGATGGGCTGAAAAACTGGCCGATGTGCGCACCGCAGACGCGGCCACGGCGTCGACACCCGAAGTCATCAAGGGTTTGATCATCAAGGTCGCCACCGACTGGCACACCGCAGCCAACAGGCCCAACAAGACACCGGTCATCAAAGTGCCTTGCGTCTTCTCCCAGGCGTGGGTTTCGCTCTCGCGGCGACCCCAAACAATGGCCACCATCACCCCGCCCACCAGCAAACTGCCGCCCAGCAAAGTCCAGCCCCACAAGGTTTCGCCCAGAAACAACCAGGCCAAAAGGGTGGAAAAAATGGCATGCGTGGCAAACAAGACCCCGCTGCGGCGAGGGCCCAGCCGGTTCATGCAGGCAAACAAGGCCGTGTCGCCAATGAAAATGCCGATGAAGCCCGACAAAGCCAACAGCGCCACATTGGACGCATCGAGCGTGCGCCATTGCCCGGTGAACAGCGCCAACGCCCACAGCAAGGTGAGCGCAAAAAACAAGCGCCAGCGTGTAAAGGCAAATGCGCCCATACGGCTGGAAGCTGCCGCAGAAAACAAACTGCCCACCGCCCAAGACAGGGCGGCCAAAGCGGCAAGGAGTTCAGCCTGCACAGCGCAGCGAGCCTCAGCTGCCCGCCAGCTTCATGCGATTGACCAAAATGGAGCCGGTGGTTTTGGCCCCCATGTTGTAGGTGTCTGCACCCACGGCCTCGATGCCCATCAGCATGTCTTTGAGGTTGCCCGCGATGGTGATTTCGTGCACAGGGTAAGCAATTTGACCATTCTCAACCCAGAAGCCGCTGGCCCCGCGTGAATAGTCGCCTGTGACGTAGTTCACGCCCTGGCCCATCAGCTCGATCACAAACAAGCCGGTGCCCAGTTTTTTGAGCATTTCATCCAGGTTGTCGCCCGCTTGCGTCAAGCGCGAGGTCAGCGTCAGGTTGTGCGAACCGCCCGCATTGCCGGTGGTCTTCATGCCCAGCTTTCGGGCCGAATAGCTGCTCAGGAAGTAGCCTTCCACGCGCCCGCCTTTGACCACTTTGCGGGGTGCAGAGCGCACGCCTTCGTCGTCAAAAGGTGAGCTGCCTTTGCCGCGCAAAAGGAAAGGGTCTTCATCGATGTCAATGTGCTTGGGGAACACTTTTTTGCCCAATGAATCCAGCAAAAAACTGCTCTTGCGGTACAAGGCACCACCACTCACGGCTTGCACAAAACCACCCAACAAGCCCGCAGCCACGGGCGACTCAAACAACACAGGGCACTCGGTGGTGGCGATCTTGCGAGCCCCCAGGCGTGACAACGCGCGTTCGGCCGCGTAACGCCCCACGGCTTCGGGCGAGGCCAGCTCGTCGGCTGAACGCATCGAGGTGTACCAGGCGTCGCGCTGCATTTCGGCGTTGCGGCCAGGCAATTTGGCAATGGGCGCCACCGACACGCTGTGGCGTGAACTGGCATAACCGCCCCTGAAGCCGTGCGTGTGGGCACTGAAGAAATGGCTCTGCTGAGCCGACACGGCCGCGCCATCGCTGTTGGTGATGCGGCGGCTGGTTTTCAGGGCTGCCGCTTCGCACTGCAGGGCGATGCGCGCCGCTTCTTCACTGCTGATGGACCAGGGGTGGAACAAGTCCAGATCGCGGTG
>ERZ1034363.294-NODE-294-length-35996-cov-4.588185_pt1 | contig 35996 bp, 28 predicted proteins | sample MGYA00520616_ERZ1034363 | MGnify/ENA primary metagenome ERZ1034363 (study PRJEB33736, sample SAMEA104284506) | Azolla filiculoides | biome: Urban; feature: Water surface; material: Ditch water | place: Netherlands | collected 2015-10-28 | depth 0-0.1 m ... | reverse complement strand
ACCTTTTGCTGACAACACATCGAGCGCGGTACCGCTAGTGCGCGACAGGGACAAAACCCGAGCACGTTGTCGCTCGGCTTTCAGGTAAGCTGGCGACGCAAATTTCTCTTTTTCCTCAGGCGTGAGGGCGCGAAACTTCTGTTCGTATTGATCGATCAGGAGTGGGTTTCTTTGATATTCCTGATCCAATCATTAATACTGATAATGGCAAAGATGCACTTATAGTACCATACGGATCAAATATTGGATCAATTAAAACAATTCAGTTTGATGATTTTGGTATGGATTATGTTGATCCACCTCTCATTAGTTCTTTGTTCCGTACCATTCTCGGAACAAAACAGACAATTAATATTGGTGAAAAAATTAGAATTCCTGGTAGTACATATAATCATAGTTCCGGGCCAATTGGTGTCATTCGTGAGTTTGATGCATCTAAAAATCTAATTACCATATTCATGCCACATATTGAGGTAACTGTAAATTCAGAAAATGATTATATCTTCCAGACCCAAGAGGGAATTGATATTCGCATTGAAGGAACAGATTCACTAAGTTATAACTGGGAATGTGATGTTTCTAAAAAAACACTTGTTCCATTGGTAGAAACAAGATGCTTCGCACAAGCTGGCGCTGATGGCGTTGGATATGACGAGTCTGTTAGAGAAAAATCTGCATCTGTTTTAAATAACCGATCCACAATGATTACAAATCATTATGACATTCAAGAATTTGGATATACCATCTTTACTGGTATTGACATAAGAGAATATTCTAAACTTGTCTCAAATATTCTACATCCTGCAGGATACCAAATGGTAGGCAGAATTCGTGACTATGCATTTGCTGACTGTAAAATGCGAACAGATTATAAAACATTTGGTTCCCGCGCTGGCGATATGATAAAATTGACAATCTATCTTGATGACGATGATTCACGTGGTCATGCTGCTCCCATGTCAGTTGAAGGATATGTTGTTGATTTGTGGAAAGACTGGCCAGTTAAATGGACATATAATGATAATGAAAATCTTAAAAATGATTTACGATTCTCATGTCATCCAAGACATAAATTTACCGAATTGTATGATATAGACACAATTGTTTCTCCACAGAATATTGTAAAAACAATCGGTGGCACCACATATACTTTGAATAAATCATATGCTGGATCGATTCAGGGATTTAAGTATGTGGAAGATGGTACACCTATGTGTTTATGGGAACATTACACAATCGAAGGGTTTGAAGCAATTCCGCCTGATTCTTGGTATAATCCAATCTTTAAAGATCCATCACAGCCAATTGGATCAGAATGGATTATATCAACAGAGAAGGTGTGGATGCATGATCCAGATCGTGTTAATCGTGATGCATTCGTGCTTAAAACCTTCTACACCTTATCATAAATAATAGAAATATCCTTAAGGAATTAAAATGACTGCCATTGTAACAAACAAGCTAAGAGTTCACAACGCAAAACAATTCGTCGGTGGTTTCGACGGTACCGATGTAACCCCAATTTATGGTTTCATCGGCAGACCGACACCATGGATCGCAAATGAATCACCACAAGTAGGTGGTGCATCTGACACAGGTAATCCGGGCTTCCCATATGACACTCGTGCATACGAATCAAAAACAATGCAATATATGCTTCATATGAAGCGCATTGCTGCTGGTAATGTGACACATGCATGTAAGAATCTAAAATGGTCATCTGGTGTTTATTTCAATCCATACCGCCATGATTATGATGGTTCAAAAACTGTGAATCAGCTTGTTTCTGGTACATTCCAGCCGTCGACCCTTGCTGATGCAAACTATTATTGCACCAGTCAAAATAAGGTTTATATTTGTCTAAAACCGGGCCAGGCATCATCTATTGTTGATCCAGCAGAAACATGTGGAACATCAAAAGAACCTGCAAAAGGTGTTGATGGATACCTATGGAAATATATTTCATCTAGAAGCGTTGATGATGCAACTATGTTATCCACTCCAGATTATTTCCCAGTCCGTACAGTATCAAACACGCTCGTACCAGGTGATGAATTGTATTATCAGTCACAAGCACAAGTCAATTCAATTCCAGGCGCAATCTATGCAGTTTTGATTGAATCTGGCGCCGGTTCAAATTGGGGTACAACTGAAATTCCACGCGCAGTACAATCCGGTAAAGTCAGAGTTATTGGTGACGGTACATTAAACACAAATGCGAATGGTGCTACCAATGGTTTTGAGATAAAACTTATTATCAGTTCTGGTACAATTATGGATATTGAAGTTGTTGATCCTGGTCAGGGATTCACGTTCTGTACAATTGTGAATACCGATATTGGTGGAATTCTACCAAATATCACTCCAATTATAACTCCAAAAACTGGTCTTGGCAGAGATCCAATTTTAGATTTAAATGCATATTATGTTGTCATGGGTATTGATTTAGCGGGTAACGTTGGTGGTAAATTTACCACAGATAATGATTTCCGTCAATTTGGCATTATTTCATCACCTCTGCAATTTAATACATCAAATGTTCTGACGGAAACAACTGTAGATTGTACCACCACCATCGTGTGGGATTCCGCTATTACAGCTAATCCTGATACGGTTATAACATTATCCACCAATCGTAAATGTTTTGTCGTTGATAAATTCCAATTTCCAGCGGATCATACAGTGATTGAATACCGTAATAAGTATGCAACTCGTGTAATTACCCCAAAAGAAATTGACGATGTTGCACCAAATGCACCTATTTCAATCGGTAACACAATTGCAGGCCAACCAGACACTATTTTAGGTGTTATTAATTCAGAGTGGAACTTTCAAACTGGCGAATTGCTTTATGTTGAGAATCGTAGACCTATTGCTAGATACCTCGACCAGGGTGAAGATATGCGCGTTGTTATTGAGTTTTAAGCGGTATAAATAAAAGAATAAATTGTGAATCACAAAAGGAATAACCACAAATGTCCATAGTTACAAATGTAAAACCATACTACGATGATTTTGACTCAACCAAAAATTATCATAAGATTTTGTTTGCTCCTGGACGTCCATTACAGGCTCGTGAATTAACTCAGATGCAAACTATGCTCCAGAATCAGATCAAATCTGCTGGGGACTTTTTGCTAAAGAATGGTTCAATGGTTATTCCTGGTCACATTTTCTATGACAACACGCTAACCGCTGTTAAGCTAGAAAGCACATATGATGGTAACCAGGTTAACGGATACCTCTCTTCGTTCATGGGCGAAAAAGTAATTGGTGTTATCTCAGGGGTTGCTGCTGAGGTACTATTCTATACTGAAGGTGAAGGCATCGATCCACCAACAATCTATGTTAAATTTGTAAGTGGTGGATCCGCATTTGCCGCTGGGGAAAAGATTGCCGTCGCACAAAACGGATCATTGATTGTTCAATCTCAGAATCTTAGCCAGTCTGGGTCATCTATTGTAACTATCAAAGAGGGTATCTACTACATCAATGGATACTTTGTCCAGGTTCTTGAACAAAAAATCATTCTTGACAAATATTCTGCTAATCCAAATTATATTGTTGGTCTAGAACTTGCAGAAAGTATTTCTACTGTAACTGAAGATTCTACCTTATATGACAATTCTCGTGGATTTGTTGATTATGTTACCGTAGGTGCGGATCGCCTAAAAATCTCATTAACATTAGTAAAACGTCAATTTGCTGAGGATTTAGTTGTAGAAAATGCATCTGAAGTTAAATTTATTGATTTGCTACATATTCGTGATGGTATCATTCTACACAAGAAGGACAAGTCCGATCTTGGAGCAATGGAATCAATTCTTGCCCGTAGAACATATGACGAATCGGGTGACTATACCCTAATTCCACATAAAATTACAGCACAGCATTACAGAAGTAATGTCCGTGGTGCATGGGCATCTGGTATTGCTTATATTGCAGGCGACGTTGTTACATCAAATGGACGTGACTATGAATGTCTAAATGGTAACATATCTGGTATTTCTGCCCCTGCACATGCTGCTGGTGTTGGTTCAGATGGTGCTCTTGACTGGATGTGTTCTAGTATTCCTTACAACAACCTGGGTGCAATTGCCGCAGTGAATTCCGAGTCGTATGATATTGCTATGCGGAATGATGGGCTAGTTGCATTGAATATCACCCCAGGCAAGTCTTACATTAAGGGATATGAAGTCAATGCAAATGCTGGAAGATTAGTTGTTGAGAAACCACGCACATTTACCGATGTTAGTTCTCAAGTGATTCCAACTGATGTTGGTCTCTACTACCTTATCGACAATGTTCTAGGTGTTCCTGATATTGCTAACATGGAACTCCTTACTATTAAAAATTCGATCAACCAGACCGTGGGTTCATGTCGTGCGCGTAATATTGAGCCTATTGGGAATTCCCAGTATAAGTTATATGTTTTTGACATTAAATTTGATGGTATGACAGGCAGTGTTCAAAACAGCAGTTTTAGTGATGGATTTAAAGTTTTTACAGGTACAACTTATACATTTAGTGCAAAGAGCGTGGTTGAACTTATCCCACTTCAGGGAACGGTTAATACCTCTGCATCTACCGTTTCTGGCTTCGGTACGCTTCTGACAAGTCTTAATGTCGGTGACTGTATTCGTATCGGTTCTGTCCAAACCGGTGTTTCAGCGATAACAGATGCAAACCAGATGACAACATTTGCAGCGGTCGGCACACAAACTGGTCAAATTGTATATTATGTTAGCAGTCCTGTTAAGGGCAACATTTCTGCGCCCATTACACAGCTTCCTATTACATCAATTCGCACTCTTCACACTGGCACATCTTTTGATACGTCATATACGGTTCGCAGAATTTATTCTGGTAATATTTCAGGTGGTGCAGTTACACTCTCAATACCTAATGGAAATGGCGACAAGTTTGCCGCTGGTAATTTAAATTATGTTATAGTTCTTGCGTCAGGTGTTCATGTGACTCCGACTGCGGCAAATCTAAGTAATTTCAATCAAACCGTCTCCCTTACAACCGCCGAAACAGGTGCTGTTAAAGTAATTGCTTCTGTTTTGAAAACCAACACCGTCGCTCTTGAAAAAACAAAGATTCTAAAAACAAAGACTCTAACCTTCTTGACGTATGACAGTGTTAAAGGGACTTATCTAAATCTCCAAGAGGCTGATATTGTCCGCATTGCAAGTGTTAAAAAGAATGTCGCGGGTGCTGTATTCTCTTCAACCACTCCAACCACTTCAGTGCCTTTTGTTGCAACTGGTGCCATTGATATTACATCATCATTCAGCGTTGATAGCGGAATAAAAGTTGAGTATTATGGTCTTGGCAGTGCAATCAAGTTAGCTGGCGTTGTTATTGATCGTCCGATTGAAATTACATTTGATTATTTTGAACACTCAAACGGTGACTATTTCTCGGTAGACTCATATCGCAATATTCCATATCACATGATTCCAAATGGTGTTTCGGATGTTCTAGATTTCCGTCCAAGAATATCAGATGCTGGTGACTGGACTGGAACTGGTCGCTCTATTCCTGAGCCAGTTTCTACACAAAATGAATTTATGGTTAGCATTTCTCATTATCTTGGTAGAAAAGACTTAGTTGTTGTGCATAGTGATGCCAGTTATGAGATAATCACTGGGGAGCCTGCAATTGTTCCTGTTGCACCAAAAAATATTCCAGATGATTCAATTGTAATTTCAGAGGTGTCATATTCTCCATATTGTGGTAACATTAATATGGTCGAATTCACAGGTAAATCTACAAAACGTTACACCATGAAGGACATTGGAAATATTGATGCCCGATTGAAAAATGTTGAGTATTACACTGCACTTTCACTCCTAGAGAAGAAAACAGCGGATCAAAAAGTTGTAGATGCATTCGGCCTAGATCGTTATAAAAATGGATTCTTAACAGATGCATTTGATAATCATGAGAGTGGGTATGTTAATCATCCAGACTATTCAAACAGCATTGACTCTGATGCTGGCGAATTACGTCCATTCTTTGTTCCTTCAAATATAAAACTGTATGAGGCGCGCCCAGAATCAAGATTGTCTCAGGGTTACACAATTACAGGTGATATTGCTTCCCTTCCATATACAACAACGCCTGTTTTATCACAAAAACTTGCTAACATTGCAGAATTAATTAATCCATATGCTGTATTTGGATTTAGAGGGGTAACCACTCTTTTCCCAAATGAGGACACTTGGGTGGATATCACTCAGCTACCAAATATTTTAATTAAGAAGGAAGGCAACTTTAATACCATTCAGTCCCTTGCCACAAAAGCTGGTATGCTAGGTACTGTATGGAAGTCATGGAAAGAAACTGGTAGAACATTAAAGAGCCATAATGTTATCAATTCTTCTACCAGTGAGACAGTAAAATGGCAAACACAAACATGGGAAACTCCTGCATCACCAAATCTTGTTGCAAGAAATTATTCTAAAACAACAACAAAAACATATAAAACTGATGTTTATAATTGGTCGGTTGATCAGACTCGCACCGGAACAAATACCTATGTCCAAGAGTCGTGGGACGAGGTTGGTAGAGAAACAAACGTGGTTGAATCTAAGTTTTTACCTTGGATGCGCGCCAGACCAGTTCTCATTCAATCTAAGGGTCTAAAGCCATATGTTGATATTTTTACAAATATTAACAATAGAAATGCAACTGCTGAAAATGATACAATCGTAACAATTGTACTTTCTGAAAAGCCTGCAATAAATTTCCGTGGTTATGAGGACACTGAAATTCTAAATGACCAGCGCCAAGCAAGACATGATAACAAATATGGCAGCCAGTTTATCTGGGATCGTGGTGATGTTATAACCCTTGCAAATGGTTTAACTGGTATTGTGGTTGATACAGACTTTGAAGAAGTCGGTGGTACCGGTAAATATGTTCTCAAAGTTGCAAATCTGCAACATGGTTCATTATCATATACCACACTTTATGATGAATTGGCATCACATATTACTGTAGGTATGGCAATCACTGGATCTGTCTCAGGTGCTTTAGGAACAGTGGAATCATTCTATAAAAATAACAATTCAACAAATAGTCTTGGAAATTTCTGGGCGGTTCAATATATTAAGCCAGGCACATATCCATGTGGTAATGTAGATGTTATTCTATCTGATATTGCATCCGCTGATCCATCACTGACAACAACTTGGGGTCAAACTGTTTATTCTGCTCAAGGTAAACTTGAATCAAAACAAACAACAATTACAACTGTCAGAAATGGACAGATTGTTTCTGTTCCTGTTGTACAAAACAGAAACGTATCTGCCACTACAAGCACAACAGTACAAACAGGTACCAGTTCAAAAACAACATTGACTGCCGCATGGGTTATTGCTCGTGGAGGTGGTGACCCACTCGCACAGACATTCTCATTACGTGATACTGGTGGTTGTTTCATTTCATCTGTTGATATTTTCTTCCATACTGTTGAAGCCAATATACCAGTGAAAGTTGAGATCCGCGATGTTGTAAATGGATATCCTGGACCCAACATTGTTCCATTTGGCCAGAAAATAATTTCCGCAAATACAATCTTAAAAAGCACCACCTCTTTGGTACCAACCACATTTACATTCCCATCATTGGTTTATCTACAACCAGATGTTGAATATTGTGTCGTTGTATTGTGTGATAGCAACAAGACAAAAATATGGTGTGCACAGGCCGGTTCTGAAGTGCCTGACATTACTAATCCTAGCAGAAGAATTACCGAACAACCGCTCATTGGATCACTATTCAAATCACAGAATAATAGTGCATGGGTAGCTGAACCATCTGAGGACATGACCCTGGTTATCAATAAGGCAGTGTTTGACATTAGCCGAGAAGGAGAAATGGCACTGTTTAATGCATCTGTTCCTGCAACATACATCGGAGAAAATCCATTAACATCAATTGCTGGATCAGATATTGTTCGTGTTGATCATGTCGCTCATGGTATGAAGGACGGTGACTTTGTTTCATTCATTTCAACTGACAGTTATCCAGGTCTTTCTGATGGGGAAACGTTTGTAGTGTCAAATGCTCAATTTGAATCTTATACAATCACCTGGCCAGATGTTCTTACAACATCATCATCATTTGGCGGAAAGCTTTTTGCTAGTCAGAATCTTGATGCAAATATTGTTAGATTCTCTTCATCGGATATGGTTGTTGCTGGAACGAATATTCGCTATGGTTTCTCTGTCAGCGAAAATAGAACTATGCCAGATTTGAGAAATTGTCAGCTAAATGAGGATATTTCATTATATTCACCAGCAGAGGTATTATCTGAAGAAAACACATCTAGATTCCTTTCAAATACAAATGTCATTGCAGGTGTAACAAATAGGCCAGTGGTGTTTGATGTATTCATGTCATCCACAAATCCTAATGTTTCGCCTATTTTTGATCTTCAAAATGCATCTATGACAGCAATTGCGAATAAGATTAATATTCCAAGTGCAAGTATGAATACTGGACATAACAATTCTGAGATTTTATCAGCAACAAGTGTCACTTTCCTTGTGAATGGATTCACCACAACGAATACCACACTGTTTGACGAATTTGACATGTTTGAAATTGGTAAAGATATTGTTGTTTCCGGTTCTAGAACAGGATCAACGTTTATTACAAATGTTTCTTCCACCTCAACTTCTAGAACCGTATATACAAATAAGGCAGACTGGACTACTGGTGCAGCAAGCGTTACCATTATTCAGAAGAATGATTATGTTCGTGAAATTGCACCATATGGTTCAAGTTCATTGTTCAAATATGTTTCATCACAAATGCAACTTTCGGCGCCAGCAACAAGTGCAAATATCTATTTTGATTATAATATTTCAAATAGTGCTGAAATTTCAGTATTTTATAAGACTAGCAAGGTGTCATTGAGTGAGAATATTCTTGAAAAACCATGGGTTGAACATATACCAGATTCATCTGAACTATTGATTGTAAATGCGGATCCAAGTGTTTTCAGTGAAGCAAAGTTCTCAATTGACGGTCTAGACGAATATGACCAGATTCTTGTTAAACTCGTTGGAAATAGCGAAGAGACTGCAAATGTTCCACGCATTAAGAATTTCAGATTAATTGCTCTTGCATAATGCAAAAAGTAAAAGATCATGAAAATTTGATAAAAGTAGGAGGAAGTGTTATTAACACAGATTCTTCCTCCTACAATGCTTATCTCGCCCGGAGAAACTTCCTTCAGATACAGCAAAATCAAACATCCGCTCAAGAGGCAAAGATAAATAGTCTTGAAGCGGAACTATTAGAAATGAAACAATTACTAAAACAGGTATTAAATGTCAAAGCCAATAACTGAACGCACAAATTCACTAGACCAATGGCGCGGGAACACGAATGTCGTTTCCATGAATGTGGGTGACCCGGATGACCTTTATGTTGATACTGGCGGCGCTGAACCACAAGCAATCACAAAGCCGGTAGATTGTGTTGTTACTTTGAATGATTTGAATACAAGAAAAATCAACAAAGCAGGCGACACGATTGACCACTTGACTGTCACTAATAACACATATCATCCAAATGGCATCGTCAATTTTAACACTGGTGATTTTGTCAGATTCTTATCCACCACAAGTACAGGTACCGCACTAACAAATCTAGTCACAGTTGGTGCTGCTAGTGCTATTCGTGCGGGTGAGATTAACATCCGTGTCAATTCTGGCACTGATTATCAGTTCTCAAAATTGGTTTTTCTTCATAACGGTACCAATGTTAATTTGACAGAAATATCCGTTTTAATTACGAATGTCACTCTTGCAGTTTTCAGTGCTGATATTGAAACAGGCAATCTGGTACTAAAAGTAACACCGACAAACGCATCCACTAATTATGAAATTTCTTTGACACTACTAAAATAACAACCAGTAACACTTAGGGGAAAAGGGAACCTAAAATGACAACAACAAATAAAGAATTTCATGCAAAAAATGGTATCAGAGTCGGCGCGCTCCTAGGTACATTATCTATTGATGCAACAAATAATTTTACAGGTGTCAATGGTACACTAACTGGAAATCTTGCAGTCACTGGCAATGTTTCAGTCAATACGAATAAATTTACTGTTGCCGCAGCAACAGGCAATACCGTAATCGCAGGTAGCATTACTGCCACTGGCGTTAATGCATCCACAACGATTGCTCCAACGGGTACAGGTGTTATTACATTAACATCGGCTGTTGCTGGTACTATCAATAACATGTCGGTTGGTGCAACAACTCGTGGTTCTGGTGCTTTTACTACATTGGCATCAAATGGTGCAACTACATTCACCGCTGGAACAACATCAACCACAACCACAACTGGAACATTAGTTGTCACTGGTGGAACTGGTATCTCAGAAAACTTGAACGTTGGCGGATACGTTAAAGTTGCGGGAACAGGAGATGTTACCGGTAATTTCAATGTAAACACAAATAAATTCTCTGTTATTGCTGCATCTGGAAATACAAGTGTTGCAGGAACTTTCTCTGCTACAGGCAACGCAACTTTATCCGCTGATTTAGCAGTAAATGGTACAAATGTAACCACCACTCAGACAACAGGTACCGTTGCAGTATTCAACACAAGTTTAACTGGCACCCTAAACATCGGCGGACTCGCCAATGTTAATATCGGTGGCGCAGCAAAAACAATCACTTCGTCTGGTAATTTCGTTGTCGCAGCAAGCAAAACATCCACACTAAACGGTATCGTTTATGCTACATCTGGCACAGCAAGTACAACCACTGCAACAGGCGCTCTTGTTGTCACTGGTGGTGTTGGTATTTCTGGAACATTATACGCAAATGCTCAAGTCATCAAAGATGCTAACTTATCTGTCATTGGTACCGCTGATGCAACCAAGGTTTTAAAATTTGATTCTTCTGGCATATCAGCCGCGACGACCCGTACCCTAACTGCTCCTGATGCATCTGGTATTATTACACTAACTACTGCAACACAGACACTAACGAATAAAACAATTGATGCTGCGGTAGGTGGAAACGTTCTAAAAGTTAATGGAAATCTGATTACCGCAACCGCTGGTACCGGTACCGTAACTATTCCCAATGTTACTGACACCCTTGTTGGTAAAGCAACCACCGACGTTCTCACAAACAAGACATATGACACTGCTGGTGTAGGAAACGTATTCAAGGTAAACGGTAATACTGTTTCTGCATATACCGGTTCAACTAACGTGGTCGTTCTAGCCACCAGCCCAACTCTAATCACTCCAGTTCTTGGTGTTGCAACTGCAACAAGTATCAATAAGGTAGCAATCACTCAGCCTGCAACAGGTTCTACCCTAACACTGGTCGAAGGATCAACGCTTGCTACTTCTGGCGCATACTCAATTACTCTAACAAGTGTGGGTACAACCAATGTAACACTTCCAACTTCCGGTGTACTTGCTGTCAAAAATCAGACAATGTATATTGGTACAACCGCTGTTACAATTGATCGTGCAAGTGCACCAATTTTATTTACAGGGGTCAATGGCTTCACTGGTGATGTTGGAACAACAAACGTTGCTATTAGAACATCAAATGTTACATCTATTGCTTCAGGCGCTATATTTGTTGAAACAGGAACAACCACAACTTCTGGAACTACAGGAAATATTAATATCGCATCGGGTGCTTCAGTTGCAACTTCTGGTAATATTACATTACAGTCTGGCTCTGGTACAACTTCGGGTAACATAACAATTGATGCCGGTGCTGGTAGCGTTACTGACGGTGTAATCAACATTGGTTTGACAAACGCATTAACAGTTAATCTTCCTTCTGGAAGAACTAAGATTGGCACAGCAACATTTACCCAAGGTTCAGCAAGTGCGTTGTCATTCACGCTTCCGACTGTTGGTGGAAGCTTAGTTGGTACTGGTGATTCTGCGACTGTAACAAACACAATGCTATCAGGTGGCATTGCAAATTCAAAACTTACAAATAGCACAATTTCTGGTGTTGCACTTGGATCGTCATTATTCGGACTATCTGCTGGAACAGGACTTTCATGGGCGGCTGGTACATCTTATGATGGTAGCGTAGCCCGCACCTTGAATATCAGCACAGTTCCTGTTGCGAATGGCGGTACTGGTCTAACTTCTGCGGGATCTAATGGATATGTTCTTGGATCAAACGGAAGTGCAATTGAATATAAGCAAATCATTGGTAGTGCTGGTGTTGATATTACTATTGGGACTGGCACCATAACAATCGGTTTGACAGGTGGTGTCGGTGGCGAACTACCAGCAACTGCATACGTTGAATCCGCATTTAAATCTGGTCAATATTTACTCGTTGGTTCTCTTAATTCTGGTACCGGGCTGGGTGCAATCCATAACAATATTAACACAATTAATGCGGTTGACATTCGTCCAGGCAATGCAACTACAATAACAAACTTGATTGCAGCATATTCTGAAAAATCAGGAACAACAAAAGTATTTGGTGTAACACTAGCAGGCGCAGTAACTGGTGGCACATATAACGGATTGACATTAAATACAACCGATGTTTCCGGTATGACAAATGTTAAGGTTTCTTCTGGTGGGTCTGTTCAATTTAATGCTGTTTCTACGCTTACCGCCAGTAGTGTATTGCATAATGTTGTCACTGCAACAGTTGGTGATTTAGCAACCTCTCTAACACTTGGTGCCACAACAGGAACAACAACCGTCCGTAACGCATTGACTGTAACAGCAGGAAAAACTTTCACTAGTAATCTAGTCGCAATTACAGGCGGAGCAATCAGCGGAACAACAGTTTCTGGATCAACTGGTAGCTTTACGACACTTGCTGCATCTGGTGCAACCACAGTAACAGCAGCTACCGCTTCTACTAACTCAGCAACAGGCGCTCTTGTTGTAACTGGTGGTGTTGGTATCGGTGGTAATTTGAATGTCGCCGGCACATTGAGTGCTGGAACAATTGTTGCAACTGCTGGTACGGGTTATGATCAAATTTACACATTCTCAACATCATCAATTGCACTATCTACATCATGGGCACCAACAGGTCTTTCAGGTGCGACACTTGCAACTGGATCATATATGGTTCAACTTATGAATGCTGCTGGTACAGACATTTACACAGGTTTCATGTCATGGAGTAGTGTGAACGGTGTTGATACTAACACAGATGAAATTATTCTCCATCGTGCCGGTTCAATTGCATCTGGTATGACAACTGAAACATTCTTGAGATATGTTCGTGCTTCCGCTGGTGCACCAACACTTCAAATTTCTTCTTCGGGTGCGGTTGCTGCACAGGTTTATACCCTGAAGTTTAGAAGAATGATGTAATCATAAATAATTGAATAAAGAATTAAACCTCTGATTAATAAAGGGACGAGGAAATGACATTTAAAGTAAAAGATGGTATCCAGGTAGCAGATACCCTATTTGTTGATGGATCACGTAATGTAACTGGTACAAGTGGTACATTCACAACATCATTACAGGTTAATGGATCTACAGGTACCTCACTACTTGATAGCAGTGGTGCAAGATTGGCGTTTTCTCGCGCTGGTCCTAACTACATCACATTAACTGGTGCGGGTTCCGCTTTGCATCTTGGGGCAAATAATACTGAAAATCTCGCAATTTTAACTGGAACAGAATTCACACTTGCTGGAAACTTAGTTGTACATGGCAACACCACACTAGGCAATCTTGCGACTGATGCCGTTACCGTAACTGCGAATATTGGAATTGGCAACGCCCCTAGTGGTTGGAGTTCTTACAGAGGTATAGACCTAGGAACTTATGCCGCTGTCTATGTAGAGAATCCAACTGGCGGTGCCGGCCTGGTCTCAAACGCATATCACAACGGTACAAACTGGATTTACAAAAATACAAATCCAGCATCTAGATACTTCTCGGATTCTACTTCAGGTGGTCATAAATGGTTTTCCGCTGCATCTGGGTCGGCCACCACAACGGTGTCATTTACTCAAGTTTTAGGTCTAGAATTAGGTAAAACACTAGCATTACAGGGCACCACATCTGCTTCTGGTACAGGTATTAGTTTCCCAACTGCCACTATTTTAGACAACGGCGCAGGCCTAACTACATCATCTAACTTTGTTGTTACTGGTAACCTAACTGTAAATGGAACAACCACAACAGTTAATTCCACCACAATTTCTGTTGATGACAAGAATATTGAACTTGGCTCTGTTGCTTCTCCAGATAATACATCCGCAGATGGTGGTGGTATTACGCTTCGTGGCGCCACAGATAAGACAATTATTTGGGATAATGCAAATGCAAACTGGACTTCTAGTGAAAACTGGAATATTCCAACCGGTAAAGTATTCAAAATTAATAACGCTACTGTACTTTCCAGTTCTCAAGTTCTTGGTAAAACAATCGGTGGCACTTCTGCTGGTGATATTGTCAACCTTGATACTGCTCAGACATTAACAAACAAGACTTTAACTAGCCCAGTTTTAAATGCTGCAACTGGTACCACTCTTGGTTTATCAGGAGCAATCACCACAACCGGTGGTGATGCAATAGTTTTACATTCATCATTAAATTCTTCTGCTGGTAATGCTGCACAATTCTTCCTACGTCATAATTTAGCCAATGTTGAAATTGGTAATGCTCGGACGGGATCAACTGACATTTTTGCAAATAATAGTAAAATACTTTCTGTCACAAGTTCTGGCGCTACATTAACTGGATCATTGGGTGTTTCTGGTGGTGATATTACATTATCCACAAATAAGATGGTTAAATGTGGTTTTGGTGCAATTCATACAACACCTGGTGTTGCTATTGGTTCTGCCTCATATGCTGGTTTATATGGTACCGCGCTAACATATCTTTCTAAAATTACAACTGGCGCATGGTATTCTACAGGTGGTGGTACTGCATCTGCAATAACAATTGATGAAGGTATCTTCTCATTCAATAAATCCCAGACGGTCGGTGCGGTTGATACTGCATTAACATGGACTACTATTCTAAAAGCTGATGGTACAGGTCTAACAGTCAATGGTAATATCGTCACTGGTCCAGTGACAAAATCGACATGTAATGTGACCCAAGGTGCGCCTGGCACATCCACCATATTCACATACTCAACAGCAAGCTTTTTATCTGCTGAAATTATCGTGCAAATTAAACAGGGTGGCAATGTAGAAATTGTCAAAGCACTCGTAATATCAAACGGAGCCGACGTTTATTTTGAGGAATATGGTAGAATTGGTATTCCAACAAATGTTACATTAGCAGCATCATTTGCAACAGCAACAGTAACCATTTCAGCAACCTCGACAACCACATTAGCAGTTATCAAAGGCGAAATGGTTGCGATTGCAGTATAAATAGTATAAACAAATACACCATTTACGGGAGAATGAACTAAATGGCATCATATGTAAAATCTTTTAATGTTAAGAACGGCTTGGATGTCAATGGTACAGCTACCATTGACTCTAGCAGAAACATTGCAGTGGCACAAATAAATGCATCTGGTATTGCATATATCAACGGTGCGACATTAGTAGCGGGTAGTTCCTCTGCTCAAACAATCAAATTCGCTGGTTCAACATCGCAGTACGGTTTAACAATGAAACCGGATGCAAATGATACAGTATTCATAAACTTCTTCAATGCCGCTGGAACTGGTATTGGAAGTATTACCGGCACTGCTACAACATTGACATTTGGTGGTAACGTGACTGGTAACGTGACTGGTAACGTGACTGGTAACGCAACCACTGCAACCACACTACAAACAGCAAGAAATATAAACGGAGTTTCGTTTAACGGTTCCGCGGATATTGTAGTGCCTACCATTTATGATTCTGCATTTAGAACTATTTTGAATCCTGGTGGCGGCTATGCATCTGGATCAACTACATCAACTGGCGCAATTGCAGTAACATTGCCGTCAATGGGAGCCAATCTTGCCGATGATATGCTTCAGGTGACTATTAAGATTTATGAATATACATCAAATGAATCATTTGAAGTTCATGTAGGTGGCTATGCATATGGAACTGGAAATACATGGGCGAATATGCCATACGCATATATTGTTGGTAATCCAAGTGTGGATAGAAACTTTACTATTAGACTTGGATACATTTCACCGGGCAAAGCGGTAATATATATTGGTGAATTAAACTCCACATGGTCATGGGCTCAAGTCCATGTAACAGAATGTTTAGTCGGTTACACTGGGTCACAGGTTGCATATACCTCCGGGTGGGCTATTGGATTTGAAACGACCGCCTTCTCAAATGTAACTGCAACTATTAGTAATTGTCAAGTTGGTCAATTAGCAACTGCTTCACCACTTATCAATGGTACCGCTGCTGTTGGTACATCGACTCTTGTGGCTCGTCAAGATCACGTTCACCCAGTTGATACTTCCCGCGCGCCATTAGCCTCTCCAACATTCACAGGAACAGTTGGTGGCATAACAAAATCCATGGTCGGTTTGGGCAACGTCGATAATACAGCAGATATAAACAAAATAGTTGCAACGTCGACATATGTTTCAAGTCCAGACGGTCCTGGTGGCGGCGGCAATCGTGATCCAGGTACAATTTTGCCGACAACCGCCCCACAGTCTGTGAGATATACTTTTGCAAATGGAGCAAATGCCGGCGCACCAGGTTCCACATATTGTGGTGTTATGACATATTCACCATGGCTTGGCACAACTGTCAGTACAGGTGACGCATCCTATCAATTATCGTTTGGCGGCACTGCTGCTAACGGTGGTGGTATTCCAGTTCTTAATATCCGCAAGGGTATTGATTCAACATGGAATAGCTGGTATAAATTAATTCACACAGGAAATACAACTGACATTACTTCTGTTGGTACATTATCTTCCTTGATGCTTAGTGGAACTTTTACTGGCCCAAGAATTAATCTTGATCGTGCTTCCGCGGCAAATCGTGGTATTAGCTGGTATAATACAACATATACTGCATGGTCTGAGTATATGGCTAACGCTGGTGTTGCTTCACAGGGACCGACTGGAACTATAACCCCCGCTGCTGGATCTCTTGTAACCAGTTGGTCTAAACGTGATTTTATTGAAAACACAGCAGGTTATGGTTGGGTATGGGAAGCTGGTAGCAATGCCGCAACTGCTCCAACAATTATTGCTGAATTATCATCAAACACTGGTAATTTTAAAACATCTGGCACTATCTCAGGCACACAATTAATATCCACTGTTGCAACAGGCACCGCACCATTAACAGTTGCTAGTGCAACTCTAGTTTCAAACTTAAATGCACAGTATCTTGGAGGTCTTCCCCTGTCGGCTGGTACAGCCACTGCAAACCAGGTTGTCCGTACAGATGCAAGTGGGTATCTATATACCAACTATATTCATTGTACAAACGGTAATGAAGGAAATAACAGCAGTCCACCAAGAGTATGGGGAACAAACGGCACTGATTCGTTTATGCGTTCATATTTAACAAGTGCGTTAAGTGTAAATTACGCCACTCGTGCCCTTAATTTTGATTCTGGTTCACATCCAGGAACATACTGGTTAGTTAATAACTGGGATGGTACTTACTGGTATGTGACAAGCAATCATGGCTCTCCTGTGCGGGTTGGTATCGCTGATTCTGCATCCAGTGTTTCTAATGCTGTTTTAGGCTCAGGTACAGCAAATTCGGGCACATACTTACGTGGTGATAGAACATGGGCAGCAATTCCGCCAGGAGCCGCTGTTGCATCGGTGGGCAGCGCAACATATTATCCAACAATGTCATCCTCATCAACCGCCACAACTCCTTTTACATCTGCATATGTTGGTGGAGATTATTTTTATTATACATCTACTGACACCACTCTTTACTGCACTAACTATAACACAACTTCAGATATTCGTCAAAAGAATTCAGTTGCTACAATTGAAAATCCTGTTGAAACCGTCAAGAGACTTCGTGGTGTGGGCTTTAACTGGAATGATACTGGTAAAAAGTCATACGGTGTTATTGCTCAGGAATTAGAATTAGTTCTTCCAGAATTGGTGAATACTGTCGATGACAAGAAATCTGTCAACTATACCGCACTGATTGGTTTCTTGATTGAGTCTGTTAAAACACTCTCTAAAGAAATTGAGGACTTGAAAAATGGCGTTTAAAAAGGATGGTGTCTTACTTGAAAAAACGTATTTAAAAGACTCTGACATTATTGATAATTTCGTCGGTAATACTCTATTTTCGACTGGCTATAACGCAAATGGTCAACTTGGTGATGGTTCATCAACGAACAAAAGTACTCCAGTACAAACCACCGCTGGTGGAACTAACTGGAGGTCTATTTGTGTAAGTTCTGTCAATAGTCACATGGCAGTAATCAAGACAAATGGTGAATTATGGTTATGGGGATTAAATGATTACGGTCAGCTTGGTAGAGGATCAGGCATTGCACCATCAAGTTCTCCAATGCAAACAGCACTTACCGGTACCAACTGGAGACAAGTTTCATGTGGAAGTGATCATACAGTGGCAATAAAAACAACTGGTGAGCTTTGGATTTGGGGTGCAAATGGGTCATATCAACTTGGCAATAATTCTACAGCCCATAAAAGCACTCCAGTACAGACAATTGCCGGTGGCACCAACTGGAAACAAGCTGCATGTGGTACAAGTTTCACAGCAGCAATCAAGACAAATGGTGAACTATGGACATGGGGTCTCAACAGCCAAGGTCAGCTTGGTAATAATTCTATTGCCACCGCCAGTACACCCGTTCAAGTTCTACCAGTAAGTACCAACTGGAAACAAGTTGCTTGTGGTTATGAACTCACTACAGCAATTAAAACTGATGGTACATTGTGGATTTGGGGATATAACTATCATGGGCAGATAGGTGATAATACACGAGATTTAAAGAGTACTCCTGTTCAAACGATACTTGCTGGTAATAACTGGAAACAAGTTGGAGTGACTGGTAGCATGACATATGGTAGCGTATCAGCAATAACATTCTCAGACCTACAGTAAATAGAATATACAAAGAATAAAGGAATATAAAATGTTCGTAATCGTACACAATCAGTCAGTGATTCTCGGGCCGATGCCATGGAGAAAACTTTTCTTTGAAAACATTATCATGGAGGACTGTGAAATTTCAGTCACTCTCCCACAAAAGAATGACTCTGTAATTGTTGTTAATGAAGATATTGTTATTCTTCCCGCTAGATATGAAGAAACAGAATATAATACTAACACAGAGCAACTAAACGGACCCTATTGGACTTTCACAGACACCGAAGCTGTTGGGGCATTCACAGTTATGCCGAAAAATATTGACATTATTCGTTCTGAAGCAGCGGCAAAGGTAACAGAAAAACGTTGGGAAAAAGAAGTCGGTGGTACCAAAGTAAATATCAAAGGTACTGAGTATTCTGTCGATACATCACGAGAAGGACGTAATATTTACATTCAAGCATATCAGCTTGGTGCCGTTACAAACTGGAAATTTCCAGAGGGATGGATCGACCTTTCAGTTGAAGACCTGGGCACCATTGTTATGACAATTGCAAATCACGTTCAAGCAAGTTTCGCTGAAGAAAAGACATTGTTGGATACAATTGCAACCGCGACTGTTCAAGAACTTGATACAATGATTAACAGTTATAAGCAAATTCCTAATAGAGTATAACTTAATGACATATAAAGAAGATTCTGCGGTTCTAATTCAAGAAAATACTGACAGTGGAACCTATATCTCAAAAAAATATTTGCTAGACGTATATCCACAATTAGTTGATGTTGCTACTACACCTGGCCTGTGGGGCGCCGGACGAAATTCTTATGGTGAATTGGGAAATAATAGCCCTTCCAATATTACATCATCACCGATACAAACAGTTGCGGGTGGAATATCATGGCTTCAAGTCAGCAGTTCATGTGGTGATGATGATACTGGTTCGGTTTCTCATACAGCAGCAATTAAAACTGATGGTACATTGTGGATTTGGGGTGCGAATGATAATGGTCAGATTGGTAAAAACGTTTTAACACCGGTTGCATATAGTTCACCAATTCAAACTGTCGCATCAGGAACCAACTGGAAACAAGTTGCTTGTGGTTATAACCATACGGCAGCAATTAAAACGAATGGTGAACTTTGGATGTGGGGAGCAAATGCTCTAGGACAAATTGGTAGAAACAGTATTGCATTATTAAAATTCAGTTCACCGATTCAAACTATAGCGGTTGGAACCAACTGGAAACAAGTTGCTTGTGGCAGTTATCATACAGCAGCAATCAAGACAAATGGTGAATTATGGTTATGGGGCAGTCACTCAAGTATGCAACTTGGCAGATCAATGTCAGTGGCAAGTCCAGGATCGTCTCCCATGCAAACAACAGTTGGTGGAACCAACTGGAAGCAAGTTGCATGTGGCAAAAACCATACGGCAGCAATTAAAACCAACGGTGAACTCTGGTCATGGGGAGCAAATGGTTATTATCAGCTAGGTATCAATTATGCAACTACTAGTACCCCAGTGCAAACCAGTGTTGCTGGTACCAACTGGAGACAGGTTGCTTGTGGCAGTTCTTTCTCCGCCGCTGTTAAAACTGATGGTACCCTATGGACATGGGGATATGGGGTATATGGTCAGCTAGGTAACAATTCTACAACTACTTCAAGCACGCCAGTGCAAACAGCACTTACCGGTACCAACTGGAAACAAGTTGCTTGTGGTGATTATCATGCAGCAGCAATTAAAACTGATGGTACCCTATGGTCTTGGGGAGGCAATTCAAGTGGCCAGCTTGGGAATAACACCTACTCGCCAAGCGTTGTGGCAAGCACTCCAGTACAGACAATTGCTGGCGGCACCAACTGGAAATCCGTGTCCTGTGGTGGCAATCATACCACTGCAATTCGTGATTTTGATGAAGGTTTTTAAATGATAAAAGAATATAATATTACATTCGTGACAAAGACAGCATCCGCACCAATTTCTGATGTACCCTGTGGAGATTGCTTCAAATGTTGCTCACTGTCGCCAAATTTGACGGCAGAAGAATTTGAGTCCGGTAAGTACGTTTATACATTTGTCAATGATGGTGGAAATGTTCCTGTCATCGCTATACCAAATACTGTTGAAGGTTGCATTTATCTGAGAAATAACAAATGCACTATATACAATGATCGACCATTAAGCTGCCGACAATTTGACTGTCGCAAGGGACATTATGCACCATTGTTAAGTCATGCTAAAGAGAAATTCGGAGAAACATCTTGACATATAAGAATTTAGAAGAATATTTGGTAGAGTCATCTTATTTTGATAATGGTGGGTTGTGGTCTGCTGGCGGCGGTTCTTCTGGCCAGCTTGGGAATAACGGTACTTCCAGTGCAAGTACTCCAGTTCAGACAATATCTGTTGGAACTAACTGGAAACAAGTTTCATGTGGGTATAACTATACAGCAGCAATTAAAACTACCGGTGAATTATGGTTATGGGGCAGCAATGATTCTTGTCAGCTTGGAAGACAGCTTGGATTAGCGGTACCGGGATCGTCTCCCATGCAAACAACAGTTGGTGGAACTAACTGGAAACAAGTTTCATGTGGCGCAATGCACACTGCCGCTGTTAAAACTGATGGTACCCTATGGACATGGGGTAGCAATACTTATATGCAACTTGGAAGAAGTGCATCCACTTCAGGAACAACATTTAGTACTCCAATGCAAACAACAGTTGGTGGAACTAACTGGAGACAGGTTGATTGTGGTGAAACACATACAGTAGCAATTAAAACGAATGGTGAACTATGGACATGGGGATTTAACACATCTGGACAGTTGTGTGATGGTACTACAGTACATAAAAGCAATCCAGTTCAAACCTCTGTCGGCGGCACGAATTGGAAGAAAGTTGCTGCTGGTGGTGTAACTGTGGCAATCAACGAGTCATGGGGCTTAGTCACATAATTCATGATAAATACTTCACATTATAAGTGAGGTGAAAAAAATGAATTTAAATATTGGCAGCGGCTACAAGCGTATTGATGGTTTTCTTAACGTTGATTTCAATCCAGACTGTAAGCCAGATTTTCTGGTCGACGTTGGCAAAGAGACATGGCCGATGGAAGATTCTTCTGTTGAAAAAGTAATCGTCCATCATGTTCTAGAACATTTCGGTGAAGATTTCTTCCATGTTATGCAGGAACTTTATCGTGTCTGTAAAGATGGTGCGATTATTGATGTTTTGGTACCATTCCCACGACATGATACATTTCTTATCGACCCGACCCATCGGAGACCAATTCTACCAGCAACTCTTGCAATGTTCTCCAAGAAGCACAATCGCAATGACATTGAAAATGGTGGCAGAGAAACCCCGATTGGCATCATGTACGATGTTGATTTTGAAATGATTGATTTCAGGTTCACACTTGAACCCTCATATCAAAAACGATTCCAAACACTTACGGAAGAAGAATGCCAACGAATTGTAAATGAATCATTTAATGTAATTATTGAAACTCAAATTTTGCTAATGGTGGTTAAATGAAAGACGATAAGAACGAATATGTTGGTGTCGATGCACTAGGCACCGCTAAATTCTTTATTCATTTTGGTGAAAAGGCGAAAGCCAATCAGATTCTTGATATGGTACTACCATTATGTACTACAATGGAACAACTTGACGAGATTGGCTATGCTTACACCAAGAATCGCAATTTCAAAAAAGGTCTGGAAGTTGCACTGAAACAACTTCCCAAGGCAAAGGATCCTACTCAAATGTGGGATGCTCGTGTTAATGTCATTCGCAGTTGTCTTAACGCAAACATGCCAGACGAAGCGTATCGGTACATCAAAGCAAATAAAGCATTGAAACCAACCGATCAACAAACACTTGCTGACGAAGCATATGCATTATTCCTATTGAATAGAAAAGATGAGGGAGAAAAGATCCTTCGTGCTATTGTCGCTAAGCCAGACACTCAAGACATTTTTGAACGGTGCACATTTAATCTTGGGTCATATGATTTGCGTAATGGCAACTTCAAACTTGGTATGCGTAACTTCCTGCTTTCTGGTAGAAAATTCAAAATATGGGAAGAGTACAAGATGGAGAATGAATTCTGGGATGGTGCTGTATTGCCCGGAAAAACCGTCGTGTTAATGGCAGAAGGTGGGATTGGTGACGAGATTATCAATGTCAGATTCATGAAACATGTTGCATCATTAGGAATGACTCCAGTGTGGTATTCAACACGTAAGGATCTCGCTGACGTTTTTAGGCGTTGTGGATTTACTGTTGTAACATCAATGCATGAAATTAAAAAAGACTGGCTCTGGACATACGGAATGCTATCTCCCGTGTATCTAAACGTGGATGAAGATAAACTTTGGGACGGACCCTATCTGCAACCTAAAGTAGTTTCAACGCCTGGAAAGAAGAAAATCGGTTTGAAAGTTGCTGGTAATCCATTTTATGATCATGACTTAGCTAGACAGCTCCCGTTGGAAGAAGTCCTCGCAGCAATTCCAGAAGATTATGAAATCTATTCATTTCACAAGGACGAACCGTTTGATCATCCGCGTGTCATTAACTGGATGACGGACGAAACCACATGGGATGATACTCTCAACAAGATTTCTGAAATGGAATGCATGATTTCATCATGTACCTCGCTTGTTCATGCTGCGGGTGCTATGGGTAAAAAAACATTTGTTCTTGTTCCAATTCTCAAATATTATTTGTGGTCTAATGATAAACTTCATTCTCCATGGTATGGTGATAATATGCATGTTCTACATCAAATCAAGCAGCATAAATGGGACGAGCCACTTGCCATTTTAACTGACTTTTTGAGCAAGCCAAATGACTAGACGTATGGTTAAATTGATTACAGCGGATGACTTCTTCTCTCCAGAGGAAGTTTTATCCCTGTATCATATTACAAACAATTTAAAATTCTCACCAACTGACTACGGCACAGAAGTTGAAAACTTTAATTTAGTTGCTCCTGACATGTCAGACATTTTTAGTAAAGTTGTGGGTGAAACGATTATCATTGACGAAGAACATTCTGGAATATTCAGGCGCCCCATCATTAATATTCATTTTGAATCTTTTGAAACGCCTGAGGAATGGTGTTTTGCTGTTGCTCTTGAGCAATGCACATTTAACATTTACAAACACTTATCTGGAGCAAAATCTGCACTAGAAGAATATAGATTTAATTACCGAAATCTGTTTGAATGGGACTACCACACGAATATTCTTCTAGAACCAGGTCAGGGTTTATTTTATCGCCCTTGGTTATTTCATTCATTTAATGGTGGATTAATTCAAACCTTCAAAATGAAAACTGATAAATAAACAATACATTAACATATAGTTTGGAAATCATAAAATGGCACAAACATTTAACCGCTTTGTAACAAAAGACATTGGCAACTCACTAACAGATATATGCACCGCAGTAACAAATACATCTGTTGTTGTAGGTCTTTTAATTTCAAATCCAACGGGCACAGGTGATGTTACAGTTGATATTGTTTTTCATACATCTACCGATGAAATAATGATTGGTAACGATCTTGTTATTCCTTACGGACAGTCTCTTATCGTCATTGGATGGGATCAAAAGATTGTCATGAAGGCTGGAGACAAAATAAGAGTCCAAACTACAGTAGGTGGAAAAGTAGTTGATTCAATTCTTTCTGTAATGGAAATATCATAAAATGACTCAAACACGGTATATTGGTCATAATCTTCAAACTTTTGCATTAAATCTAGACTCTCAGGTTGTTTCCGGAGAAAGTAATAGATTTACAAAAGTTGTTAATTTTGGCGTTGTTAATCCTTTAACTGAAACCGAAACCGGTGGTTTAAATGTTACGGGATGGCTAACTTCGACCCGGTCACCGACGAATCCATCTCATGTTCCTAACAAAGCATTTACTGATCTAACATATCTCGCAAAATCTGATCGTACTAATAAATTAATGTCTGAGCCTGTGGCAAGTAGTATTATTAGAATAACAGGCACTGCGACTGAAGTTATTCCATTGACAGATTTCGGTAAAGATGTAGTGTCTTATACTACGCCTGAAGCACTTTCGACTGCAAAAAAGATTCCATTAGTTGACAAACAAAACATATTTACATTACAAAATCAGTTTTTAAAATTAAAACTTGAAAATGATGATGTTGATCAGACAAACGGTACTCTTGGTAAAAATGTTGTTGCTATCGATGATGGTTTAACAATTGTCGGTGTAAAACCAGATTCATTATCATCAAAGCGTGTTACAGTTTCGGGCGACCTATTTATTGACGGAAATATTAAGTTAAAATCTGGCAAAAAAGTATGGCACGAGGATAACGATGGTTCTGGATCATCCCTTGATGCTGATACTCTTGATGGTAATCACTGGGCATCGGTTGTTGCAATTCAGACAGATTTACAAGGTCAGATTAATAATCGTTTGAGAAAAGACCAAAACGATTATACTGAATTCAATATTGGCGTCAGGTCACTTCAAGTATCCCATGACGAAGATGATTCAGGTGATGGTATTTTAGGACCAGAATTATTTTTAAATAGTACATTATCAGGCAATTTCTCTACCGTACTTCGTGTTAAAGACAATACAGTTGGTTTCTATAAAACTGACATTGATGGCACTCCAGTTACTGTAAATGGAATAGGTCATCCAATGACTATTAGTATGATAACCGGTAATGTTTTATTTTCCGGTGATATTACTGGTTTCTCGGATCGTAGATTGAAGAAAAATATTGCACCAGTTGTCAATGCTGTTGATCTTGTCATGAAAATTAATCCAGTATGGTTTGATTGGAATGAGAATGACAAGCGTGATCTTGGTGTCATTGCTCAAGAAGTTGAGGAAATATTCCCAAGTTTTGTTTCAGAGGACGAGACTACTGGTTTTAAAACTGTTGCATATCAGAAATTTATTCCGTTACTTCTAGCAGCGGTGAAAGAATTAGCAAATGACAGGTAGAATTCCAGAATTTGGTTCGCTAAGTATTTCCAAATTTAAAGAAGTTCATGAAAAGGGGAATTCACTTTCCTCTTTTTATAAATGTCTTCCAGACCCATTTCCCTCTGACATATCTGAGCCAATATCATTTTCTAGTTTTTATAATACATCCAATTATAGTTTTCATCGCTGGGTATTTAAATCTGAAAATGGATATAATCAAAATTATTTGGTTCCACCTGGAGTAACCTCTTTAAAGATGTCTATAATTGGTGCTGGTGGAAGAGGGTTCAATGGAACTGAATGGCATTCTGGTGCGGGCGGGGCTGGTGCCGATCCAATTGTAAGTACAATAAAAACAAATCCTTCATATGAAAATATTGATATATCTTTGGGATATGGAAAGAATACATCTAAAACAATTATTTCATCTGCATCTGCATCAATAATAGCTCAACCTGGAGAAAATGCTAATATATCTACTCCAGGTGCAGGAACATATTCTGGTGGTGAAGGGTCAATTATTAATTCAAATGGCACAATCATTCAGGCATATTCTGTTGCCACGGGACCGGGTGCAGGAACAATTACAACATCTTTATTACCATATTGGATGAAATTCGGCCAATATCGTGTAGGTGCTGCCGGAGGGGGCAGTAGTTACTCAAAAGGCGGTTCTAGTAGTATTGAATATGTTTCAAATGGTCAGTATGGTGGTGGAGGAGCTGGTGGATATTCGGGTGGTAATATATACAACTTAAAAATGACTCCCATCTCAAAGCTATCAGTTAATGGTATTAATTCAAATAGCAAACAGACTTTTATTATACAAAATCTCCATAAGATGTATAATATTGAGCTAAAGTCGCCACATAAAAATAAATTTTCTAGTTTTAGAGTCACATCATATGGATCAGGATCATTCATTCCATCCGATTTACTTCAGAAATGTGTTGAGAGAAATAAATCTGATTCTTATTTTATTATAAATTCTTCTGGTAAAACTGGGGTTGGTGCCGCATCAACTACATATGATTCTGGATGGATCAATGCCGCATCAAAGAGAATCAATACCCACCAATTGCCTAGTAATATTACTAATGCTTCCTCAACAATTATGGTTGAGGTGATTGGTTCATGGGGAGGCACTGGATCAAATGCATCACTGTCAGTACATAATCAGATTTTAAAACCAAAGAAAGTTGCGTTTTTACCACAATATTGGAACTATGGTTATTGGAATGAATCTTGGTGGTGGGGATATGATTTGTGGTATAATCGCCAAAATTCAGACTGGGCATGGTGGGGTTATTGGGGAGATTATGGTTATTGGGACGGATATGCATATGGTTATTGGAACACATATGGCTGGTGGGATTATAATTCTGTTTATCGTCAAATAGATAATTATGATAATTGGGACGTTTCACAATTTTTGAATGCTGACACAAATTCATCATATTTTCATAATGGACAATTCCATTACTATAACTGGTGGTGGGGTAATAGCTGGTCATACAACTGGTCATGGTTTTGGAACGGAAGTTCATGGGTAAATAAAATTCCTGTAATTTCTGCTCAAAACTATTCTGAATTCTCAGAAAATACTGGTTTAAATCACTTTTATTTAAGTTATTTGAATACATTTTGGTTTGGTGGAAATAATTGGTATAATGATATTGCTCAAAACGCTGGAATAATATGGATTTCTCCAACTCTTGATGGTTTTAAATCATTGCCTGCTGGAAAATACTTAGTTCTTGGTGGATCATATAATAATTATAATTATGGTTCTTGGTGGGGAAACGATGGTTATAACTGGAATTTATGGTATACACCACAACATTATCCGTTTATAGTTTCTGGTGGTGATTATGAAGAAATCATAGTTTTAAATGAAGGTGGAAACAAAATGCTTCCATCAGGTCATACTTTATATTCGGTCGACAACGATCCAGCTGCTTATATCAGCGGACAAGATGGAACTATTGGTGGTGATGGTGTTGCATTTATCAGAGAATTCATCTATGAAAAACCCGGTACATGGTACTTAACTGTTCCACAAGACCAACCCACGCTTGACGTTACTATTTGTGGTGAAGGCGGCACAACTATAAATAGAACATTGAGCGGGTTAGTTAATGGTCAAGAGATAGCAATCATTGTCGGAGATTCTGATAATAAAATGAGTGCTGTTGATTCATCATATAACGGAGTACAGGATTCAAATTTTGTTGAAAATGGTGGAGTTACTGCAAATTCGGCAAAAGTTGTAATTAAGACAAAGAATGTAGATTTTAATACAATTAAGGTAGCGAAATAATGGCAATCATTGCAAATTATAATTTAGATGGATTAAAACTAAAAAAAGTTTATATTGACCTGGTAAGTCTTTCAGGGTCAATTTCTACTGGATGGAGTGGCACTTTTGGAGTATGGTCAACGCAAGCTGCTTTTTCAAGTGGAGATACTAAACCCTTCACTACAATCAGCACATATGTTCCATCTTCATTGAATACTCCACAATTTGATTTGCAACAGGCTATTTTGCAAACCAATGGTCTGAGTGCTATTCAAGAAGTATGAATCACTAAATAATAAAGTAAGTATTATATAATCATTTTAAGGAGTATCATATATGGGCGATCTTCTATCCCCTGGTGTCCAAGTAAAAGAAAAAGATTTCACCACCATCATTCCTAGAGTGAGTTCTGCTATTGGTGGTATTGGACTATTTTCAACAGGAGGTGATTTTACGTCCGCTCCTGCAGGCATTCCAGTTCTAGTAACATCTGAATCTGACTTGCGTAATAAGTTTGGCAATCCAACATCATTAAATGCCACTGCATGGTGGACAGCAGCTAACTTTTTGAGCTATGCTAATAAGCTATATGTGTATCGTGTTTTTGATGAAGAAGGCGGCACAAATGTTCAAGCTGGTGCCCTTGCTGGTTCATCAATGTTAATTAAATCTGAAGAAGATTTGGTTGAGAAAAAATCCGATCCTGCAAATAACGCATCATTCGCAGCAATGGGAAAATTCTTATCCCGTCAGTTTGGCACTCGTGGCAATGCATTAAAATGTATTATGGTAGATGCATCTACATGGGCAGCGTTTCAAGCATGGGAAACAAGTGTTGCCGCGACTATTAATGGATATAATACTTCTACCAATCCAAAACCACTATCAAATTTATTTGGAAATATTGCACCAAGTGTTACAAGTGGATTGCTAAATCGCCTAACACGGAATGCGGATCGTAAAAGTAAAAATGATGAAGTGTATTTCATAATTTTGGATGTAACTGGTGCATATTCCGGTACACCTATGACTGTTTTAGAATATCATAAAAATCTGTCTAAATTATTTGATGTTACCAATGAAACTAATGAAAATATTTATTTCATAGATTACATTAACCGCAATTCAAATTATGTTTATGCTATCTCTAAACCTACTGGTGCGGATATTACATCTGGCGTTAAAGATAAAGTATGGGGAAGTTCTTTCCTAGATATTGCCGACCCAACAGATACATTGGTATGTGCTTCTTTAACTTCATATATCGGCGTGACTCTTACCGGCGGTGTTGATGGTAATGTTGTAGATGATGCCGATATTATTAAAGCATATCAGTCGTTTGCAGATGTTGAAAAAATCGATGTAAATCTTATCTTAACTGCAAATTATAGTCCTATTATTGTAAATAAAGCTGTCGAGATTGCTTTTAATCGCAAAGATGCAATGGTCTTTATTTCTCCAAATACTGGCACGGGTGGCAACGGGCCGATCATGACCAATAGCGAGGCTGCTGTTATTGCATATCGTGATTCACTGACTGGCATTAATGATCTAAACGGTTCTTATGCTGTTATCGATTCTGGTTGGAAATATCAATATGACAGCTACCGTGGTACCTACATCTGGGTTCCATTGAATGGTGATATTGCTGGTCTAGTTGCTCGTACCGAACAGCTAACTGAGCCTTGGTTCTCTCCAGGTGGTTTCAATCGTGGTGGCATCAATGGTGCTATCAAGTTGAACTTCAATCCAAACAATGCCCAGCGTGATTTACTTTACATGCATGGCATTAATCCTGTTGTTTCTTTCCCAGGACAGGGTGTTGTTCTATTTGGTGACAAAACATGTCAAACTAAGCCAAGCGCATTTGATCGTATTAACGTCCGTCGCTTGTTTATCGTTCTAGAAAAAGCAATCAGTATTGCAGCAAAATATAGTTTGTTTGAATTGAATGATCGTTTCACCCGTAGCCAGTTCAAGGCAATGGTTGAGCCATTCCTTCGCCTAGTTCAAGGGCGCCGTGGTATTACCGACTTCTTGGTAGTTTGCGATGAAACAAATAATACAGGTGAAGTAATTGACCGCAATGAATTTATTGCCGACATTTACATCAAACCAGCCCGTTCAATTAATTTTATTACCTTGAACTTTGTTGCAACCCGTACCGGTGTTGATTTTTCTACAGTAGTTGGAGGTTAATATGAGTTTGCTAGAATTTAAATCAAATCTAATTGGTGGTGGTGCTCGTGCTAACCAATTTGAGGTGGAACTGACTCTACCTACAATTGCAAAAAACAGTTCAGAAGCTGGCCGCAAGGCCAAGTTTCTGTGTAAGGCAGCATCACTTCCAGGTTCTTCACTCGGTGTTGCTCAAACATTCTATCGTGGCCGTATGTTACCTCTTGCAGGTGAACGCCAGTTCGCACCGTGGACAATTTCAATTTACAACGATACCGATTTTGCAATTTACAACAGCATTGAATCTTGGATGGATCAGATTAATAATCTCCAGTATAACACTGGCATTACTAATCCAGGTGCTTATACCACCGACATGCAAGTTCACCAGCTAGGTCGCAACAATGAGACTTTGAAGTCCTATAAGTTCGTTGGTGCATTCCCAGTTCAACTTAGCCCAATCAGTCTTGACATGCAACAGAATGACCAAATTGAAGAGTTCCAAGTTCAATTCGTCTATGCTCATTATGTTACAGATTTTGATTCTAAGAGCGGTGTAAGTGTGTCTATAAATACTCCAATCGGTGGTATTACACTCTAATTGGATTAAATTTATATGGCATCATTTTCATTATTTGGTTTTGAGTTAAACAAAAAGAAATCGGTAAAAGAGCCGATTTCTTTTGTTGAGCCAGAAAACGATGACGGAGCGACGGTTATATCGTCCTCCGCCTCGGCCTATGGCATTTACATGGATATTGATGGTGCGGTTAAAGATGACTTGCAAAATTTGCAAACTTATCGTACAATTGCACTATATCCAGACTTAGACATTGCAATTCAAGACATTGTGGATGAAGCAATTCCAAACGAGGACGATTCTGAAAAGATTACCTTAAATTTGGAAGAGTTAGATCAACCTGAGAATATCAAAGATATATTTCAGGAAGAATTCAAAACTATTTTGCGTTTGTTCAAATTTGACGAACAAGGTTCTGACATATTCAGAAAATGGTACATTGATGGTAGAATTTATTACCATATCATTCCTTCGCCAAATCCAAAGCAAAATGGTATTCAGGAACTTCGCCTAATTGAGGCGTCAAGAATCAAAAAAGTTCGTGAAATCAAAAAAGACAAAACGATCCAAAACGTGGATGTTGTCACTGGCATAAATGAATACTACATTTATACTGACTATAGAAATGCAGTCAATCAAGCAAATAACATTGCTAATATGCAATCTTCCACTCAGGGTCTTAGAATTTCCATTGACTCTGTGCTATACTGTACATCCGGGTTCAACGATTCAAACACAAATACAGTTTTAAGCTATTTGCATAAAGCTATTCGTCCAGCAAATCAGCTACGAATGCTTGAGGATGCTCTTGTCGTTTATCGTGTATCTCGTGCACCAGAACGCCGTGTGTTCTACATTGACGTTGGTAATCTACCAAAAGCAAAAGCAGAGCAATACCTAAAAGAAATCATGAATAGGTATCGTAATAAGCTTGTTTATGATGCTAAAACTGGTGAAGTCCGTGATGACAAGAAATATATGTCCATGCTTGAGGATTTCTGGCTTCCAAGACGCGACGGTGCTAAGGGTACAGAAATATCTACTCTACCAGGCGCGATGAATCTTGGCGAACTAACTGACGTTTCATACTTCCAAGAAAAACTCTGGCAAGCACTAAACATTCCAGTATCACGTTTGCGCCCTGAGACTGGTTTCAGTATCGGTGGATCCCAGATGATTAATCGGGATGAAGTTAAATTCCAGAAGTTTATTGAGAAAATGCGTAATCGCTTCTCTCAACTAATCATTGAAGCATTTAAAACACAACTGATTCTTAAAGGAATTATCAACAAAGATGATTGGGAAGATATTGTTCCTGATATTAAATTTGTATTCCAAAAAGATAATTACTTTGCAGAATTAAAAAACATTGAAATTTTAAATAACCGCATCATGGCAGCGCAAAGTGCTGATATGTTTGTTGGTAAATATTTCTCAGTTGATCAAGTTCGTAAGCAAATATTGAAAATGACAGACGAGCAATGCCAGCAGTTGGATGAAACAATTACAGCCGAGCGTAAGATACATCCTTACTGGTATATGCAGATGATGAATCCTATGGGTATGCAGCCAATGCCAGGTGATAATGGTGGAATGGCGCCACAATATGACCCACAAGAATTCACTCCACCACAAGATCCAAATGCCCCAGACGAGGAACAATAAAATGTTGTATAATCTAATTAAATCAATCACTTCTAAATCCGAAGATGCCAAATCAATTCTTGAGTCTATTATTGAAGAACGCATTCAGGAACAGCTAGATTTCAAACGCATTGAAATTGGTTCCATGATGATGGAAGATATGGACGCGAATGGTGTTATTCAGTTGTCACCACAACAAAAACGCGCACAAAAAGCAAAACAGGATCACGCTGATGCTGTTGCGGATCAAGATGACAAAGATGGTAACGGTGCTGATGATTCAGATGACAGTGATTCTGACGGCGATGATTCCGATCAGGATTCTGGTGATGACAAGCAACCACCACAGTTCCAGAAGAAAGATGATTCTTCGGATGACGAGCAAGATGATTCTGACTCAGATGATGACGAGTCTAAAGACATTGCAGCTAAAGATCCAAAAGCTAAGAAAAAGAATCCATTCATCAAAGAAGCATTTGCACGATTCCGTTCTTCTAGTAGCAGTGGTAGATCCAGCTTGAAGTCTGGTGGTTATCCATCATCTAGAAGTCGCCGCGATGTTGACCGCGATGACGAGGGTTGGGCAAGAACCGCTAAAGCTGATGCTGAATTCAATAAGAAAACATCACCTTATCCAAAATCAAATACCAATAAATAATATTAATATAAAATAATAAAGGAATCTTGATATGCTTAACGATTTATTAAAATCTATTTCAAGTAAGGATTATGTTTCTGCTAAAGAAATAGTAGAATCGTTAATCAATGAAAAGATTGCTGCACAAATTGATTTGCGTAAGGTTGAAATTGCTGACGAAATGTTCAATGAATCAGCATATGAACCAGGCGAAAGACTTGCAGATTTAACAAAAATTAAAACAAAAACTCTGCAACAAATTCATGCATTACATCGTCATTATGGACAGACTGATCCACGCACCAAAGAATCTGCAAATCGTGCTGCTGCTGAACTAAAGAAACGTGGTATTATTGTTCCTGTGGATGAAGCATGGCGTCATGACGATGTTGATGGTAAACGTGCCCATGGTGAATTTCAAGAAAAAGACGTAGGTAAATGGTTTACATATCGCAAAACAGATGATCCATGGGCAGCTAAACATGGTCTAACTCATAAGATTGATGTTGCCGATGGTCACCGCTTCGGCAAAGTTCTTGGCACTCGTGTCCATATTGCTACCGATGAAAATGACGACGGCACACCAAAGATGGAAACTTGGCACTTGAAGAAACATAACAAGTGGACCCAGAATGAATCTGTTGAAATTGAAGAAGGTTATTATGCATCTGGAACAGTCGGCAAAGAAAAGTTTCATGTAAAATATCCAGACTTCCCAGGTAAATCATCTATTAAATCACAAAATCCACATCTTTCATCGGCTCACGTTGATTCATTACATGATCATATGATGAAGTTTGGTGATGATGACATGACCGATACTTCTAGCAAGCAAGGGGTGCACCGTGTTATGGTTACCGATAATGGTGGACATATGGGTGAATCTGTTGAAATTTCAGAAGCCAAAATAGACCACAAAACTGCACTTGACATTCTGAATCAAGCTGGTGGTTCTACATCTGATTTTCATGAACTTGGTTCAAATGAAGTTGATACACTTTTGAAACATGCAAAGATTCATAAATATCGTAAATCACCAAGCGCACCAGGATCTACCGCTAGAATGTTCCATCAACATCTAACAAAGATTGTTCGTGCAAATGAAAAATCTGGCCCAAGTTGGAAATAAAATGATAAACGAATTACTAAAAGCAATTTCACAAAAGGAATTTGGCTCGGCTAAGGATATGGTAGAATCAATCATTGCTCAAAAGATTGATTCGGCTATAGCAGTTAAGAAAATTGACGTTGCTGAAGGCATGTTTAATGAAGGTAAAGATCCATTTGCTGGTACTCCATGGTCATCAAAAAAGATTAAGACTAAATTAAAATCTCAGTCAGATGACATTATCAAAAAAATTGATTCTGCATATCCATCATCTTCTACACAGCCAAAAACAGTTGTGAAAGACGGTAAGCGCATTTACGAAGGAACCAAATAATGGCTGCACTAAAACAAGTAATTTCAAAATCTGGCAGCCGGGCTGTTGTTAAAATCACAAACAACATTTCTGGTGCTGCCGACGATGCTGCAACTATCACTCTTGCTACAGATATTCTAGGCAATGGTCAGTCTGTTCAAGGGACTCCTACAGCAAATATTACCAAGATTTGGTATTCTGCCCCATCAAGTTCTTATGTTGAAATCAAGCGTAATTCAGTTATTGTAGCAACTTTATATGGTCACGATACAATTTCTGAATTTGGTTTCTCTGAAAATAATACATCTGATATTGTTGTAAATCTAAAAGCTGGTGGTACTGTAATCATTGAGATTGCAAAACTATCTGGTTATTCAGCAGCTAACAGCTAATAGGAATTGAAATGAAACTTATCACCGACCTAAATGAATCAGTTGAATCACTTGTTGAATCCACTGCATCTGGTAAAAAATATTTCATTGAAGGCAAGTTCCTATCTGCTGATGTTCCTAACAAAAATGGTCGTGTATATCCACGCGCAGTTATGGAATCTGCTGTTGGTAAATATGCTGCTGACTATATCTCTCAGAAACGTTCCCTTGGCGAATTGAATCACCCACAGGGACCTACAGTCAATCTAGATCGTGTGTCACACATGATTGAAAATCTAACATTCAAAGGATCTGACGTTTTTGGTCGTGCTAAGATTCTTTCTACCCCAATGGGCGAGATTGCAAAGAATTTGATTGACGAAGGTGTTAAGCTTGGAGTTTCTTCCCGTGGTCTTGGTTCACTAAAACAAGTCAATGGCATTAATGAAGTCCAAAGTGACTTCTGGATCTCCACCGTTGATATTGTTTCTGATCCTTCTGGTCATAACTGTTATGTTAATGGTATCATGGAAAATGTTGATTGGGCAGTAATGCAAGATGGCACTGTGCAGCAATTGGTCGTTGATATTGCAAAGAAAAAGATTAATGAATCAATGATTCTAAAAGAATTTGCTAACTTTATGCTGAAAATCAGTAAAAAGTAAGTATTATATAAGATTTATGGGTAAAGTGAATATTTAGTTTTAATAAATAACTATATTGAATAAAAGGATTTTATATGTCCCTCGAAGATAAGATTAAAGGTTTGCTAGAAGGCGAGAATAAAGAAGCCAATCAAGCTACCAAAGAAGAAATTGTAGAAGCTAA
>ERZ1034363.293-NODE-293-length-36008-cov-3.617433_pt1 | contig 36008 bp, 40 predicted proteins | sample MGYA00520616_ERZ1034363 | MGnify/ENA primary metagenome ERZ1034363 (study PRJEB33736, sample SAMEA104284506) | Azolla filiculoides | biome: Urban; feature: Water surface; material: Ditch water | place: Netherlands | collected 2015-10-28 | depth 0-0.1 m ... | reverse complement strand
AACATGGAATGACACCCATTGAACGACAACCTATACCCAGTAGTACACGAGGCATACCTCAACCAATTTGCAGTGTCATCTAACTATGCACGGAAACATGCACAACAGGTGGCAGCAGCTGCATCCATTGGTCTTATCTCCACACTAGAAGCTCCCATGTTGTTTGGTAAACATTGGAGGGTCACCGGTGTGGGTCTTCAATTTATACGAAACGGTGGACACCTATGAAGTATCTGAAGCTACGTCCTAAGAACCTCAGGGTTATGGGCAGGGACTACAGAATTGTCTTTGAGAAGGAAGCTACCTTCAGAAGTTCTACAGCTGGACTCTGTGACAACCAGAAGATGGTGATCACGATTATGGATGAGCAGCACCCAGCAGAAGAACTAGACACAGTAATACATGAACTACTCCATGCCATCTGGCATCACATGAGTATGGGCGAACACCCACCAGAAGAAGAAGTGCTAGTGCGTAAGACAGCCGGAGGTTTAACCCAAGTCTTTCTAGATAACAAACACTTCATTACATACATCGCTTCAGTCGATAACCCAACTAAGGATTCCAAATGATTAACGAACATGACTTACAAGATATGCTGCCTGAATTGGCTAAGACCTTAGTGATGAAGTCCTCTGGTATGGAAGTACCTGATGCTGCATTGCCTAGCTTGGTAGAGTTCATGCAAGAAGTAGCAGAACACTGTGCATTTATTTCAGATACATTGCAGCAATCCTTTGTTGCTAAAGAAATCCGTGCTGAGTTTGGATTGAAGAAGGATGCACCATGCATCTTGTTGCAGCCTAAGAAGATCATCCATACGGAGTGTGGTAAATGATTGCACTCATTGATGCTGACATCCTAGCGTATCAGGCATCGTCCACAGTTGAACGTCCTATCAAATGGAATGATGACCTGTGGACACTCCATGCCTTTGAATCAGAAGCTCAAGAGCACTTCGATAATATGGTCAAGACCATTACCGAGAAGGCTGGTTGTGATGCCTATGTGCTGTGCTGGACTGATTCAGCTAACTGGAGAAAGAATGTACTTCCAAGCTATAAGTCAAACCGTGTAGCTACAAGGAAACCTATTGTCCTCTCAGCTATCCGTGAGTGGGCTCAGGAGAACTACGAGTCTCGCATCATCCCTACCTTAGAGGGTGATGACATCCTTGGGTTGATGGCTACAGATCCTACTATGGTCAACAAGGTAATCATCTGCACCATTGATAAAGACCTTAAGACTATCCCAGCAAACCACTACAACTTTGCTAAGGATGAGTTGTTCACTGTCTCAGTACACGAAGCTAACCTATACCACCTCATGCAGACCCTAACTGGTGATGCCACTGATGGATACAAAGGTTGCCCCGGTATTGGTGGTGTTACAGCCAAGAAGATCTTAGACAAGGTGCTTGAAGAAGCTACCCCTTGGGCTAATGAGCAGCAGCTTGGAGCCATGATGTGGAAGGCAGTAGTAGCAACCTATGAAAAGGCTGGACTCAGTGAGCAAGAAGCACTGGTACAGGCACGAGTAGCTCGCATCCTCCGCTTCCCTGAGTACGCATTCAAACAAGGAACAGTGAGCTTATGGAATCCTGCAACATAACAACAGGAGCTTCAGTAATGACAGCTAGAGAAACTCAAGTAGGTGGTAGCCATTACCAGAACAAGATCCAACCCTTCGACATCATTGATGCGTGGGAGTTGGACTTCTATGAAGGCAATGTGCTCAAGTACCTGCTTAGATATAAGTACAAGAATGGATCTCAGGATCTGAAGAAGGCACAGCATTACCTTCAGAAGGTCTTAGAGAACCACCAAGCTAAACACGGGGAGTCATCGTGAGCCAGCCAATCATCCCCTACATTTGCCCTAAGTGTGGGCTTGATCGCTACTTCAATGTAGAGCACCGCTGTACGGAGAGGGCTAATGGTTTGGAAATGTCCACCACTACACCTACCTAATTGGAACAACCTCTGGAAATGGAAAGAAGATATGCGTGAAGTCTTACACAGACCGCCACTAGACAAAGAGAAGTTTGAATCCAATTGGGATCTGATCTTCAATAAGAAACCAAAGCCACCTGAGGGTGGTTTTTTAACGACCAAAGAAAATGAACAAGAGCCCATCACTAAGAGCACAACTAATAACTAGACGTACCTATAACAGACCTACAGACGACTCCGGAAAGAACTTTGAATCGTGGGGTGACACCATTGGTCGAGTCATCAACCACCAATCATGGCTGTGGGAAAGAGCTAAGGGCTCACCACTAGTCTATTCAGAACTAGAAGAACTGCGTGAGCTTCGCACCCTCATGCTTGACCGCAAGGTATCCGTATCAGGACGAACGCTCTGGCTAGGTGGTACAGAAGTAGCCAAGACACGAGAGGCATCACAGTTCAACTGTAGCTTCACCCATATTGAAACCATTCAAGACATCGTTGATGTGTTGTGGTTACTCCTACAGGGATGTGGTGTTGGCTTCCGTCCAATCGTTGGTCAGCTTACAGGCTTCTCCAATCGCATTGAAGACATCGAAGTAATCAAAAGCACACGAACCACTAAGGGTGGCGAAGAAAATAACAAGGAAACATTTGAAGATGGCGTATGGACTATCACTGTTGGGGACTCTGCTGAAGCGTGGGCAAAGTCAATTGGAAAGCTTATGGCACACCCATACCCAGCCAAAAAGCTCGTCCTCGATTTCTCACAGATACGCCCAGCGGGTGAGCGACTCAAAGGCTATGGCTGGATTTCCAGTGGGGATTCAGCAATCACTACTGCGTATCTCGCAATTGCTCAGATCCTTAACAACAGGGCTGGTAGTCTCCTTAGCCGTATTGACATTCTTGATATTGCTAACTGGCTTGGCACTGTCCTATCTAGCCGTAGAAGTGCTGAAATTGCTTTGTTTAATTATGGTGAAGATGAGTGGGAAGAATTTGCAGTTGCAAAGAAGAACTTCTGGGAAGGCAACATCCAGAGGGCTCAGTCCAACAACTCGCTTCTATTCAAAACGAAGCCAAGCAAAGAACAGTTAGCTGGAATCTTTGACTTGATGGTCGCCTCTGGTGGATCCGAACCCGGATTTATTAATGGTCAGACAGCAACACACCGTGCTCCTTGGTTCAAAGGTGTAAACCCCTGTGCAGAGATCCTCCTTGGAAACAAGAGTTTCTGCAACTTAACGGAGATTGATGTTGGAAAATTTAAAGGAGACTCTTCAGGGCTTCGTAGAGCGATGCATCTTGCAGCACGAGCCAACTATCGACAGACCTGTGTTAACTTATCTGACGGCATACTCCAAGAAGGGTGGCATCTCAACAATGCGTTTCTCCGACTCTGTGGAGTGGGGATTACGGGTATCGTACGCAGACCAGACTTGCGAGATTACGACTACTCTGAACTCAGTCGTACAGCAACATCAGCTGCTTTCGGAATGGCTGACGAACTTGGGTTACCACGACCTAAAAATGTTACCACCGTCAAGCCTAGTGGAACTTTGTCGAAGATCATGGATACCACAGAAGGACTCCATAAGCCTCTTGGTAAGTATATTTTTAACAACGTCAACTTCAGCAAGCATGACCCCTTAGTACCTCTCTGCCGAGCAGCAGGGTACAAAGTGATTGATAACCCTATGGATGCAGATGCAGTCCTGATTACTTTCCCAGTAGTCTGGAATGATGTCCCATTCACTAAGGTAACTATCGATGGTCAAGAGCTTGAGGTAAACCTTGAGACAGCCTTATCCCAACTAGAGCGTTACAAGATGCTCATGAAATCATGGTGTCAACAGAACGTGTCAGCAACTATCAGCTACTCAGTAGATGAGGTTCCGGGCATCGTAGATTGGCTCCTAGAGAACTGGGATAACTATGTGGGCGTTAGCTTCCTATTCAGGGCTGACCCAACCAAGACCGCTAAGGACTTAGGTTACCTCTACCTACCTCAGGAAGTGGTCACTAAGGAAGCTTATGAGGAATACGCAGCACGACTTCAACATATCGATATCGACCAAGGTAACTCCTTTGACGAGCTCTCTTCGGATGAGTGCGCCAGTGGTGTTTGTCCTGTTAGATAACGGTAATTTAATTACCTACGACTATAGGAGTCAACTCGATGATTTATAAGGTATTTCCAACGGTTGATAAGAAATTTCTTGAGGCTCTAGAAGAGCGGTATCCAGACCAGTGTCCACCACTAGGAACCTCTATTGAGGATATCTATGTGAAGCAAGGGCAGGTGAGTGTTATCGCCTTCTTGAGACATCAATATAAACAGCAAAACTTAAACATTTTGGAGAACTAACTATGTGTATGGGCGGATCACCTTCAGCACCAGCAGCAGCACCCCCACCACCACCACCAGCACCACCAGCACCAGCCGTTCCAATGGCTCCTGCTGCTGATAATGCAGCTTCAGATGTATCTAAGCTTGCTCGTCAGAAGGGTCGTATGGGGTTACGAATTGATAAGACAGCCTCTGTTGCTTTGCCAGCAGGTGGCGTAAGCAGTGGTTTAAATATCCCCGCATAAAGGATTCACATGAACGAGAAGACGGAAGTACATAATTCCGCTCATTCCCTGTACGAAAAGTTGGAGTCAAAACGTGAACCGTTCTTGATTAGAGCTAGGGAGTGTTCTAAATACACCATCCCTACTTTGATGCCCTTACTGGGGCATACATCTACTACTTCGTTTGCAACTCCTTGGCAGGGCATGGGAGCACGGGGTGTGAACAACCTCTCCTCCAAACTCTTGTTAGCCTTATTCCCACCTAACTCTCCATTCTTTAAACTCCAGATTGATGATTTCACTCTGGAAGAACTTACTAAGCAAGAAGGAATGAGAGCTCAGGTTGAGGAAGGTCTTAACAAGATTGAGCGTTCAGTACAAAACGAAATAGAAAAAGGTGCAGTTCGTGTCTCAGGCTTTGAGGCAATCAAGCACCTAGTAGTTGGTGGGAATGTCCTGCTGTACTTGCCAGATAGTGGCGGTATGCGGGTATTCAACCTTGAGAACTATGTAGTCCAACGTGACCAGATGGGTAATGTATTGGACATCGTAGTTGAAGAGGAAGTTTCCCCGGCTACTCTCTCAAAGGACATCCAAGAATTTATTGGATTTAGTTCTGAAACAGAGAGCACGGACATGAGCCGTGAAAAGACTATTTGTATCTACACCCACGTCTATCGTGAAGATGGAAAGTGGGAGGTATACCAAGAGATTAAAGGTAAACAAATTCCCGGATCATCTGGTACTTATCCAATCGATAAGTCACCTTGGATTCCGGTTCGCTTCTCTCGTGTAGAGAACGAAGACTATGGTCGTGGCTATGTTGAAGAGTATCTGGGTGACATTAAGTCCCTCGATGGTCTCTCTCAGGCAATCGTAGAAGGCTCTGCTATTGCAGCAAAGACAGTGTTTTTGGTTAATCCAAATGGAACCACTGATCCTAGAGCTCTCGAGACTGCTGAGAATGGAGCAATCATTGAAGGTATGGAGCAAGATGTCTCCACCCTTGGACTCAACAAATACAACGACTACCGAGTTGCATTAGAAACAATCACCACCATTAATGAACGCCTGAGCTATGCATTCTTGCTGAACTCCGCTGTTCAACGCAATGGTGATCGTGTTACGGCTGAAGAAATCCGCTACATGGCTAACGAATTAGAGTCAGCCTTGGGTGGTATTTACAGTATCCTGTCACAAGAACTACAGCTTCCAATAGTGAACCGCATTATGTTCGCCATGGAAAGAGCTAAGAAGCTACCAGTACTCCCTAAGGGAACTGTGGAACCTGTAATCGTGACTGGTATGGAAGCTTTAGGGCGAGGCAATGACCTGAATAAACTTCAGCAATTCCTCAGTATCCTTACTCAGAGCTTGGGTGCAGAAGCAACCATGTCTCGCTTAAATGTAGGTGATGCAATTACCCGTGTTGGCACATCGCTAGGCATCGATATGAAGGGTCTGGTAAAGACAGATGAAGATATCGCAGCAGAGCAACAAGCACAACAACAAGCAGCCCAGCAAGCACAACAGATGCAGATGATGCAAGCAGGTATAGCACCAGCTGTTAATCAGCTAGGTGGAATGGTTAAACAAGGAATGGCAAACAATGCTCAACAAGACCCCCAAAGTCAAGCCTGAAGAAATTATTAGCGAACCTATTGATCGACTGGTTACAGCAGAGGAACTATCCGCTCCTGTACCGGAAGGTCAAATCGTTACTTTCTTAGGTGATAAAAAGAAATACAACAAAGATTCCAATGCAAAGCGGATTACCGTCCTTGCAGATGGAAGTGTTATTTACGAATACTAGGAATTAAATGGCTGAATCTATCGTTATTACGACTCCTGAAACTACGGGAGATGCACCAGCCGAACACAATCAGAAGATGATTGATAAGGCAAATGGTGTAGTCACGCCAGCAGATGAGATAACCCCTACGGGGGATCGTCCTGCTTGGTTGCCAGAAAAATTTAAGTCGCCAGAAGATATGGCTAAGGCTTATGCAGCCCTCGAGGGTAAGCTTGGAGGTCAATCAAATGATCCCCCAGCAGATACCCCTGCGGATCCAGCAGTAGACCCAGCAATCCCTGATGATAAGACTGTGACGGATGCTCTAGCTAAGGATGGTTTATCCCTAGATGAGTTCTCCGCAGAGTTCAATAAATCAGGTGCTCTCTCAGAAGAGTCTTATGCAAAGTTATTAGCAGCAGGTTACGACAAGGGATTGGTAGATAACTACATCTCAGGTCAACAAGCCCGTGCTTCTTTGTATGAAGCTGAACTGAAGGGTGTTGCCGGTGGTGCTGACTCCTATGACAAGATGGTTACATGGGCTAAGGCAACAATGACAGCAGCAGAGATTGATGCGTATAACGCTTCAGTATCTTCTTCTAGTCCTGATGCTGCCAAGCTCGCTATCTCTGGTCTTAAGGCTCGTTATGAAGCAGTCAATGGACGTGAACCTTCCTTCGTGAAGGGTACTCCTGCCTCTGCAACTACTGATGCCTTTGCTTCACGGCATGAAATCACAGCAGCAATGAAAGATCCACGTTACGCTAAAGACCCGGCTTATCGCCAACAGGTAATCAGCAAACTGAATCGCTCAAACTTCTAAGCAATTCCGATCCCCACACTCGTGGGGGTCACCAACCACACTTCTATATTTAGAGGTGGTTCGCAATTCTTATTAACTGACTTCACAACTAAAGCCCACCGAGGTGGACAACTTTGTGTTCAGGAATTCGGAAAGTAAGAGGACGAAATTTTATTTCCTTTTATTTTTATCGAAAGCCCAATCATGGCAAACGCAACTGTTTCAAATTTAGGTCAAGCCAATACATCTGGCGATACCCAAGCCCTTTTCCTCAAAGTATTCGCTGGTGAAGTTCTCACTGCATACGAAGAGGCTTGTGTTACTAGCGACAAACATACTGTTCGTTCTATTTCTTCTGGTAAATCAGCTCAGTTCCCAATCACTGGTAAAACTACTGCTGCTTATCACACACCCGGTTCTGAGATCCTCGGTTCCGCTGTTCCAACTAATGAAGTAGTGATCACTATTGATGACCTCTTGATTAGCTCTGCATTCATCGCAAACATTGATGAAGCTATGAACCACTATGATGTACGTTCAATCTACTCGACTGAAATTGGTCGTGCATTGGCTTACACATATGACAAGCACATCTTGAATTTGTTGTTGAAAGCTTCCCGTGGTAGCTCTCCTGTTACTGGCGAATCTGGTGGTGGCAAAGTTACTGCTGCTACAGCATTGTCAGACACAACTGGTGAGGCATTGATTGCTTCCCTGTTTAACGCTGCTGCAATCTTGGATGGTAAGAACGTACCTGAAGAAGATCGTTACGCATACTTAAGCCCAACAGCATATAACTTGCTGGCACAGAACACTAAAGTAATGAATACTTTGTGGAACGGTGTAGGTTCTTATAGCAATGCAAACGTATTAAAAGTTGCTGGTATTAACATTGTTAAGACTAACCACGCTCCTTACGGTACAACTGTATCTGGTGCTCCTGCTGCTGGTTCACAGGGTGCTGGTACTGATGTTACTAAGTATGGTGTTGTTGCTACAAACTCTGTAGCTGTAGTAGCTCATAAATCTGCTGTTGGTACAGTGAAGTTGATGGATCTCGCAATGGAATCCGAATACGACATCCGTCGCCAAGGCACATTGATGGTTGCTAAATACGCAATGGGTCACGGTGTACTCCGTCCTGCTGCTGCCGTAGAAATCGCAACAGCCTAAGTAGTTTAGTTTTTCTCGAAGCCTCATCCTTAATTGGGTGGGGCTTTTTTTTATTTTTAGGAAGCCCAATGATCACCACTACAAATGAACTTTCGGCAGTAAATATTATGCTGGGAACAATTGGTGAATCTCCAATTAATTCTTTAGCATCTATCTCGGGTGTAATTGATGCAGTCACAGCCCGTCAAGTATTAAATGAGGTTGCCGTTGCCGTTCAAACTGAGGGGTGGGCATTCAATACTGAAGACAATTGGACATTCCTCCCTGATTCAACAGGGACAATTACAGTACCCTCAAACCTTCTACAAGTTGATGCAATAGATCCTAGTAGGAAGGTAGCCCTTAGGGGTACACGCTTGTATGACCTCAAGGCTCACTCATATACCTTCACTGAAGGCGTTACGCTGAACTGCGTATTGATGTTTGAGTTTGATGATCTACCACAAGCTGCTCGTTATTACATCGCTATCCGTGCTGCTCGTCTATTTCAGACTCGAGTAGTTGGATCTGAAACTCTCAAAGCCTTCACTTCAGAAGATGAGACCCGTGCTCGTATTGCACTCAAGAAATATGATGCAGATACTGGTGGTTACAACATGCTAACTGGAAGCTACTCAGTTGCTCGAACAGTAAGAAGGTTCTAATGGCTCTGATTTCATCATTCCTACCCGGTTTCATTAATGGTGTCTCGCAGCAACCCTATACACTCCGCTTGAATTCCCAAGGGGCGCACCAAGAGAATGGTATATCTACTATTTCTCAAGGGTTACGCAAGAGACCACCATCAAAGCATTTAGCAAAGATTAGTAATACTCCGCAGTCAGATGTGTTCGTGCATACAGTGAATCGTGATTCATCTGAGCGGTATGTCTTTATGGTTACCTCCGGTTCCCTGAAGATTTACTCCATTGACGGAACAGAACAAACAGTCCATTACGGTACTGGTGCAGTGTCGTATCTAACTACTTCGCTCCCAGCAGCAGAAAGCTTTGCTGCCGTAACTATCGCTGACTACACATGGTTAGTAAATAAATCAAAAGTAGTTGCATCATCTTCATCTAATACTCCAGCATCTACAAACCCACACGAAGCACTGATTAACGTCAAGAGTGGTAACTACGGTAAGACCTATGAGGTAATTATTAATGGTGTCCAAAAGGCATCTTATACAACCCCTAACGGAACTACTGCTGCTGATTCTCCTAGTATTGCTACTGACTGGATTGCAACTCAGTTAGGCTCTCAGCTTACCTCTAATGGTATTAGCTGCTACTACTCTGGTAACTCCATTTATATCTACTCCAATACTGACTTCACAATTCAAGTGAATGATGGCTTTGGTAATAATGCAATGGTTGCCATTAAAGAGAACACACAGAAGTTTGCTGACTTACCTTTAAATCCAAAGATCAACGGAACCATTATTCAGGTTCAGGGTGATGCCTCTAACTCATTCTCCAATTACTTTGTACGCTTTGAATCTGCTGCCGGTGGATCTGGTGGTGTATGGAAAGAGTGTGCAGCACCTAATATCAATCTGGGATTAAACCCAGCCACGATGCCTTTCACAGTAGTACGCAACTCAGATGGTTCTTTTACTATCGAAGCTGCTGACTGGAGAAATCGTAGGGTAGGTGACTTAGAGTCAAGCTCAGATCCATCCTTTATTGGTAGAACAATCAACGATGTGTTCTTCTATCAGAACCGCTTAGGCTTCTTATCTGATGAGAACGTAGTGATGTCTGAATCTGGTAAGTACTTCAACATGTACCGAACCACAGTTACAGCCTTGTTGGACTCAGATCCAATCGATGTAACAGCATCACACACTAAAGTGTCTCTCCTGAATTACGCTGTCCCATTTAATAAATCTTTGCTTCTGTTCTCTGAGCAGACTCAATTTATTATTCCTGGTGACAATGTCCTCACGCCCACCACAATTAGCCTTAAGGTATCCACTGAGTATCCTTGTGATAGCAATGTGAAACCCCTTACAGCTGGTAGTAATTGTTACTTTAGTTTGACTAAGGGTAACTGGTCGGCAGTCCGTGAGTACTTCACTAACGTGGCTGGCTCAGGTAACGAAGATGCGATGGAGATCACAGCACATATCCCTAAGTACATCCCAGCAGGAATCATCAAGATAGCTGGTAGTGCCAACGAAGATACCTTTGCAGTACTGACCAAGGGGGACTCTAAGTCTCTCTACATGTACAAGTACTTTTTTACAGCCTCAAACGAAAAAGCTCAAAGCTCTTGGAGTCGCTGGTAATTCGGTGATCAAGATGTAGTTCTCAACGTAGACTTCATTCAGTCAATCATGTACCTCATCATTAGCCGTCCAGATGGTGTGTACTTTGAAAGTATTGATTGCTCTGTTGGTTATATTGGTACTAACGAGCCGTACACAGTCCTCCTAGATCGTAAGATCACAATCACCCCATCTACCTATAACTCAGCTACAGGCTTTACTGAGATCCCTACATGTAGCTTCCCGTACCCCTTATCCGATGGTAAGTATTTCATCGTTACTCAGGCTACTGGAATCTCTTCATCTCTCAAGCCGGGTGAGTTTGCACAAGGTGAGGTTGTTGGTTCTAACATCCGCTTCCAAGGAAACTTCTCTGGATCAGCTTTGACCTTTGGTCGTCAATATACCTTTGACTATGGAATTAGCACTATCACTTACAAGGTTGCAAATACAACCGGTGGTGGAGGGCAGCGTTCAGATACAGAGGGTCGTCTACAGATCCGCAAACTAGTAGTTAACTATGCCGATACCGGATACCTCAGAGCTGAAGTCACACCACAAGGTCGTGATACAGGCTCCTATGTGTACTCAGGAAAGATCGTAGGTAACTCATCAGCAACCATTGGTCGCTATGCGATCTCCAGTGGAAGACTATTGATACCAGTTCTATGCCGTAATACAGATGCCGTAATCAACTTAAAAAATGACACGCCCGTTCCTAGTTCACTAATTAGTGCGGACTGGGAAGGATTCTATGTCAAACGCAGCTCCGCAGTTTAAGGGTCTAATACGCCCAGCAACCTATGAAGACTGTCTCACTCTCGCTCCTATTCTTCGTCAAGAAGATAAGGACGAGGTGTGGGAGTCCCACGGACATCTACCTGAAGAAGCCCTGATATTAAGCTTTAAGTCTTCACCTAACGCTCAAGTCGGAACCCTTAATGGGGAGATTGTTTGTATGTTTGGGGTTGCTCCTACAGAGGACTCCAATTTTGGATCTCCTTGGCTGCTTGCTTCAAATCTTATTAATGAAGTCTCTCGAGAGTTCTTAAAAAGAAACAAAGCTGTACTGACTGAAATGTCGTCTGAATATGGCTTTCTATTTAATTACGCTTGGTCAAAGAACGTAACGCACCTTCGCTGGCTTAAGTGGCTAGGTTTCACTATTGACTACCGTCCCATCCCTCTAGGAAGTAATGGAGAGATCTTCTATGGCTTTTACAAGTTTCAAAAGGAATAAACATGTGTGAACCCACAACCATCGCTGCATTGGCTTTAGCTATGGCTGCTGCCTCTGCTGCTGCTCAGGCGAAAGCCCAGCAAGATGCTGCGGATGCACAGTCAGCATCGAATGAACGACAAAGACAAACAACTCTAGCTACTGCTGCCAACAACAACACCCAAGTTAACTTACAGGGGCAGCAAACCAGAGAACAAGCATTACAAAAATTAGCTCAAAACAACCGTGATGCAGCCATTGGTATTGGTAAAGCTACTGCTGCTGGTGGTGTGTCTGGAGTAGAAGGTAACTCTGTAGATGCTCTCTTAGGGGATCTATCTGGAACCCAAGTTAGATTTAATAACTCAGTTACTACTAACTATGACAGCTCTGTTGCAGCTCTTGAGAACCAACGATTGAATGTCTATGCAAACGCAGCCAACACCATTAACGGTCTTAAGACTCCAGTACAACCAGATTACTTATCTGCTGGATTGAAGATTGGATCTGCTGCTCTTACTTACGGCAGCACCATGAACGATATTGAAGCTAAGAAGGGAACAGCATAATGGCAATTGATCGAGCAAATGTTGGATATAACCCAGCAGCAGAGCTAGTCCGTGTCACGGCTAGTCCTAATTTACAAGACACAATTGTTCGTAACGATGTTAACGATTCAAAGTCCTACCAACTAGCAAAGCAACTTGGTGCAAACTTTGATGGCTTAAATAATCTTCAACGAGTTGCTAAAGCTAATGTAATTGAGTCAGCTCAGAACACTGCAAGCTCAATGTCTACAGACGAGCTGGCTGCAAAGATTAAGTCTGGTGAACTTCACTCAACAATCTCTCCGGTTTATAACGCAGTATTAAAGAATACTCATTATGCAAACGTAGCTTCTAATCTTCAACGTGAGACTCTTACCAAGATTACTACTGGTGAGCTTAACTTTAGTGATGATGCAGACACTGCAAAGATTGATCCAGCTACTGGGCAACCTAATCTTAAGTGGCAGTCTGGTAATCAGAAGCTAGAGAGCTACCTATTAGAGCAACGTAACAATGCCTTAGGTGAAGCAGATGCCTATGGTATAGCTGGCTTTGATACTCACTGGAATAAATTTAAGAAGTATGCAATTGATAAGAACTTCGAGACCCTAGCTAACAAGCAGGTTGAGTTTGGGATCTCTACAGCCTCAGAAGCTGTACGCATTGCTATTGCTGGAGATCAAACTCCGGATCAACTAAGTAATAACTTCTTGGCTGCCTATAAGAAAGCCACACTACCTAGTGGAGCCCTTCTAAATGATGAAGCCCGTAAGAAGGTATTAGAGGGTGCAGCATTTGAGATTGCTAAGTCAGGCAACGTGGCTAACCTCAATGCCTTATTCAATACCAAGCTAGATAGTGGACTCACTGTCCGCATGGTTCTAAATGGTAAAGATGGTGGTAAGAGTACTGCTGGTATGGAGTACACAGCTAACACTATTGCAGCATCAAATGCTAATAGAGCGCAGGTTGATTACTTTAAGAACCTATCAGAGCAGTCAGTAGCTAAAAACAACTCCACCATTGCTGAACTTGTTGCACAGAACAGGGCTTTTGAAGTTCCTGTGAACATGGACAAGATTAATCCAGATGGAACCCAAGGTCTCCAACCTACAACTAACGCTGTCTATAGTGCTCTCTCTGAGAAGACTAAAGGTATGTCGTTAGCTGGTCGTATTGAAACCTTTAATCTCAACGGTGTTGAGGATAAGGAAACTAAGAACGTAATTCAAGCTGGTCTAAACAACCTTAATTCGATTACTTACAACGACCAAGGTAAACCTGCCGGTGAGCTCAACGCTAACTTCCAAAAGTCTTTTGATGCCTACTTGGTAGCTAAGGCAGTAGATCCTGCATATGCAACTAAGTTAGCGGGATCTGAAGGCTCTAAAACCTTAGAAGATGTAGAGCTGTTAAAGCAGACTATGGGCATGGACTTGAATGGTGCAGCCTTAATCGTGGCACAAGCACGAAATAATCCTACCTACATCAATGGTAACGACAAGATAGTTAAGGCAACCGACAAGGTTGTTTCTGATTTGAACCCTAGTTGGTTTGGTCGTCTATTTGGTGCTGATGAGATCACAGGAAACATTAGCAATATTCGTGCGGACGTTAAACGCTCTGCCGAAGTAATGATTGCTGCTGGAGCTAGTGTTGAGACAACCATGAATTCTTTAGGTGAGTATGTTCAAAAGAACGTAGTCAACGTAAATGGATCATTGGTTTACTTGCGCTCTGTTCCTGCAACTAAAGACACACCTCAAATTATTGGCGGGTCTGTAACACAAATTAAACGTCTGATTTCTGAAGTGGGTACTGAGGTCGCTGTATCTCAGAAGTTCTCCCCAGATGAAGTCCAGATGTCGGTAAGCAAAGATGGCAACAACTTTACTTTCATGGCAAAGAATCAGCTCATCACAAAGCCTAATGGTATGCCACTGGTCTTAACAAAAGATCAGGTGACAGACTGGATGAACCGGGACTTTGAGAACTACAAGTTTGATAAGACTCTGGAGCCAAAACGTAAAGAGCTTGATATGGCTCTCAACGACACCTACATGGGTGGTCGTGCATTAAAGCTAACTCCCGTAGACCAGTACCTTGCATCTCCTTCCGGATATCGCAAGTTGTACCAAGCAGGTCTTGAGACTAAGCCTATTAATGAACTTCGTACTTGGGCTAAAGAGCAAATCAAACAAGGCTCATCTTGGGCAACACCAGCAACTCCGGTAAAGGATTACTCAGCAGCCCCAAAGCCTGAGCCAGACCTTGGCTACGGCAAACGAGAAGATGGCACTCAAAAAGGTAAGGGATATTTTGGCGAACTGATTACACCAGATGGCAAGAAGATGACTGAGTATTCAATTGGTATGGAAATTAATGGGAAAGAGGTATTAATGCCCAGCTTGGTTCCCACACTAACGAAAGCTGAAGTTGATCACATTGTTAAAGGCAAGCCCTTGACAGATGCAATTATGGATAAAGCAGTTGCACACGCTAAGAAACGAATTGCCGAAGGTAAAAGTCCTTTCTATGGACAAGCAGACGAGAAGTCTGGAGGCAAATAAACGAAGGAATAAATAATGGCAATATCAGATGCAGAAGTTGGTAACCCCAATGTACGCAAGTTTCTAGATTTCATTAGTAAGGCAGAAGGCACTGATAAGTATGGTTACCACACACAAGTTGGTAACACACAGATTGCTCAATTAGATCAACACCCAAAACAATCAACCGTCACAACTGCTGATGGCTCTAGCAATGCTGCTGGTCGTTACCAGTTCATTGGTAGTACTTGGGATGAGCAATCCAGAAAGCACGGCTTTACAGATTTCGGAGCTGTTAACCAAGATAAAGCAGCAGTAGGTTTAATCAAGGATAACGGTGCGTATGATGATGTAGTCAAGGGTGATTTCGGTGTTGCCATTAACAAGCTTGGTGGGGTATGGGCATCCTTCCCCTCAAGCAAATACAAACAACCTAAGAAATCTTGGGAATGGGCTAGTGCTCAGTTAGGTATTAACGGTGCTCCTCCTGTGGAGCCGGGTCGTGACTATAACGATTCAGGTTTCCAGAAGGGTGGGGCTACTCCATCTGAGCGTGTTCGTACGCAGCTTCAGAAGGATATGCTTCCTCCTACTCCATTGTCTGACTTTGGTACTGGTTTTATGACCAGCTTAAAGAATGACAATACTGCAACCAACTGGTATGCAGCACAGGTAGGGGACTTCGTTGAACGTCCTGACTTCAGGTGGACTCCTGAGTTATCCAAGAAGTACACAGAAGGACTCACTGAGAAGAACTGGGCGTTTGTAGTAGATAACGCTACATCTGAATTTCATGCTGAGAAGCTTCGTCAACGTGCTCTAGAGTTTCAACAAACAGAAGCCAAGTATGAAGAGACAGGTATTGGTGGAGGAGCAGGTCGCCTAGTTGGTGGTCTGTTAGATCCAACCAATCTTGGTCTCATCGCTTTGACAGCCTACGCCCCAACTCTGGGTGTACCTGTAGCTGCAACTCGTGGGGCTCGTATTGCCTATGGTGTAGCTGAGGGTGCAGTAACCAATGCTGCGGTTGAAGCTCTTACTTATAAGAATAGACCGGGTGGTGATTTAACTGATGTTGCTTTTGCTGGATTAATGGGCGTAGCTCTTGGTGGTGTTGGTGGCGAAATAGGTCACCGTGTAGCCACAGGAATAGCCCGTAGAGAAGTCGGAACAATCTTTGATACTGACCTTCGCAATATCCAGTCATGGAGCCTAGAGAGGCTTCACGATACCTCTGCTGCTGACTATGCAAAGATGAGGATGTTTGCTGAGACAGACCAGCTTAAAGGGTTTACTCCAGAGCAATTGAAATTCCGTGAGGCAGAACTTGTCCACGAGTACACAATGCTTGTGGAAGAGCGTAAGCGTAAGGAGATCTTTGGTACTGGGGACTTTGTTCCTCCAAAGAATACTGAACCTCCTAAGGCAGGTGAGCCACCAAAAGCTGGTGATGCTCCTCCTCCTAAAGCCACCAAGAAGACTTGGAGTGATGAGTGGGATACCCCATCAATTCATAAGAATGGTAATGGTGAAGCGGTTCTTCAGTTACCTCCTAAGCAATCCCTAGAATCTCTTATCGACTACACAAGACAACACAGCCCGAATAAGGCAATGGTTGCTTGGATGGATAAGATGCTGGCTGGTATTGATTTGGCAAAGGTAAAGTTTTTTGAGACTGGTTCCGGTAAAAGACCTGAATGGTATGTCAATGGTTCTAAGCTTGGGTCAGCCCATGCAGCACACATTGTTACCCCTTGGAATTCCTTAGGAACCCTAGCGGGTGATGATGCTTACTTTGTATCTCGTGGGACGTACCGTGGATATAACGATAAGACTAGGAAGATGGGGCAGATTACCCCTAAGCCGGGTGATCGTAATGCACTAACTACTGGACTCACTGACAATACATTTGTTCATGAGCTCTCTCACGTTGCAGCTGTATATAAGCAACGCTTATTCCACAGAAATAAAGATGGCAGTATCTCTCAAGCTTCCCGCAATATCGTTGGTGATGAGAAGACCTATCAAGCCGTTAAAGGAATTGATGACTTGTACAAGTATGTCCAAAAGATTACTGGCAAGCAAACTAGCAAGCAACACTATGGCATGACCAATGCCTATGAGTTCTTAGCTGAGGGTTTATCTAATCCAAGGTTTCAGAAGTTCTTAAAGGATATTGAACTACCTGCCGACATCAAGCGTACTAACATCTTGTCTGACTTCTTAGATAAAGTAATGGATCTCCTTGGTATCGATAAGAAGGGTCAAACTGCATTCCATAAGTTCTTAGAACTTGCAGATGATCTAACTGATCCGGGTGGCATCACTCGTAAGACTGAAGTATCTGGTGCTCCTAAAGAGGGGTATCGAATTGCTCCTGATGGAAAGGCTGATGATGACACTGTTCTTGCAGCTCAGACTGCTGACATCCCTGAGACATTTGCTGTCGGTCTAGGACTTGAGAATCGTTTAGGACGTAATCGTCTACCTGCTGCTGTACGCTCGTTAGCTCAGAAGCTCTTTGGTTCAACTACTGGTTACAAAGATAACTCCGTAGTTAAGTCTAATGCGTGGGATGACAAGACCCTGTTTGCTGGTGGTTGGAATACTAGCCTCCGCAAGGGAACCATGATGCCATTCTTAGAGTGGTCTCAGGATCTAGGATATAAATTCCACCAACGTGGAGAAGCATTTGAGAAGTTTGGTACTGAAGTCTGGGAATATGTACATGGCTGGGAGCGTGACTACGACCCCCGTGTAGTTAAGGCTGGTGAAGCAGTTCGCAAGAACATGGCTGAACGAGTTAAAGATATTAATAACCCAGACAGGTCAGTGGGTGGATCTAAGCTTGGCTTAACTGAAACTGAAGTTACTCTGTTAGATGGCACTAAGACCAAGACAGGTACGCTGGAAGAGAACCCATACTACTTACCTCGAATCCATGATGCAAATAAGTGGGATGCAATGGTGACACAACATGGCATAGATAAGGTGGAATCCTTCTGGGCTTCTGCTTATAAGTCTGGTCGTGATGCGCTTGAAGTCTCTGATGAGGATGCAAAACGGTTTGCTAAGTGGTATCGCAAGACCATTGAGCAATCTAAGAACCAAGCTTCTAGTCAACACTTAACAGATATGTTACGAGGACAAGATCGTCCTGCACTCCTAGAGTCACTGAAAGACACCTTAGCAATCTCCGATGAGGAAGCTGCAAGGTTGGCTGATCAGGTACTAGGACAACGCAGAGGTGAGAATGGTCAGATCGTTGCTAACTTGAAACACCGCAACACTATTGATGAGCGTTATGTCGGAGCTGTTGGTTCTGATATTGAGGGAATGAGCCTTAAGGACTTTGTTAAAACAAATGCCTTAGAGATTAGTGAGAGCTATAACAACCGTATAGCTGGAACAGTATCCTTAGCTAAGAACCTTGATGTCTATACAGCAGAAGATATTAATAAGCTGATTGGTGACTCAGTCAAACGTGAGTTTGGTGATGGCTTTAAAGAAGTTGACTTGGCTAATGCAGCTAAGGATCTTCAGTTTGCCTTTGATCGTATCTTAAGTATTCCTCAAGAAGAAGGCTTTAGTCCTCTTCGTAAGGGACTTGAGATGCTTCGTAACTTCAACGTGATCCGTTTGATGAGTGGTGCTGTCTATAACCAGATGGCTGAGACTGCACAGATGACAGGTACTGTTGGATACAAGGCACTACTTAAAGCAATCCCTGAGTTGGAAACAATGCAGCGTGACATTAAGACAGGTAAAGCTCCTAGTGATTTATTAGATCACTTAGAGAATGCCTTCGGTGGAGCAGGTGGTGAATACATTAACCGTATGGACTTTAGTGAACGTACAGGTTGGTCTGATCACTACGGCAAAGGATCATGGCAGAGCAAGTTAGATAAGGTTGATGAAGGTATCTCCCGCCTAGCTGGTGGAGTTCTTGATTACACAGGTATGACCCCATTGATGGTTCAACAGAAACGACTACATGCAACAGCATTAGTTAATGGATTTGTTGATCTAGCTAATGGAGTTGATAACGGAGCAGGGGCATTCCTCACGAAGGAACGCTTGGCATTCTTAGGTTTATCTGAGAATGACTTTACTAAGCTTAAAGGTGTACTTAAGTCTCTGACATCAGAAGGTGAGGGAGCAATTAATCCTACAGCTAAGAAGATTGACTGGGAGAAGTTCGTTGCTGAAGAACCTGAGATGCACCACAAGTTCATGGTTGCCGTTATGCGAGAGAGTCGCAGGGTAATCCAAGAGAATGATCTGGCTTCAATGATTCCTATCATGGGAACAACATTGGGCAAGACTGTATTCCAGTTTATGAACTTCAGTATGCAAGCTTGGAACAAGCAACTCATGTTCTCACTCAACCATGCTGATACAGCAACTGCCAGCACCATGCTTCAAGGTCTATTGTTCGGTTCTATTGTTTACTCTGCCAGACAGTACCAACAGTCTTTCGGATTGAACGAAGAAGATCGTGCAACATTCATTGAGAACCGCCTAAGCCCAGTCAAGATTGTGGCTAACGGCTTCTCTCGTATGGGTGCAGCCTCAATGCTTCCTAACCTTGCTAGTACATTCGTTCCCGGTGCAGCTTCATTGTTCGCTGGTGGTCGTACTACTAGTGACTTATCAGGCTTGATGTCTAACCCAACGCTTGGTCTTGTTAATAGCGTGGTGACACTCGGTAAGAAAGCTGTAACTAATCCTCTTGATGACACTAAGCAGTTTACTAAGTCAGACATGAATGCATTCTTTAAGCTAATGCCACTCAATAATTTGATTGGGGTGAATACGATCCTCAATCACATCTCTTCAGACTTACCAGTTTCTTCCAAAGAAGAATAAAACAAACATATCCCCCACGCCTCTACATGTAAGCGCAACCTTGGGGGATCTTTTTACCTAACTAAAGGAGTCCCTCTGTGGCTTATAGTTATATTCGATATACCGGTAATGGAACCCAGACAGACTTTTCGTTTGCCTTCCCATATTTCAGTACCGCCAATATTTCCGTAACCGTTAACGGTACTGCTGCTCCCTTTACTTGGGTGAACTCTAGTACAGTTAAGATTACTACTGCTCCTGCTTCAGGTGCAGTGATCTTTATTCAAAGAACAACTCCTAAAGACATCACTCCGGTGAACTTTGTGGATGGTTCAGTATTACTTGAGGCAGACCTAGATACTCTAGCGTTGTTCTCCCTGTATGCTGCCCAAGAGTCTATTGATGAAGCTAACAAAGCCATTAAGTTGAACTCAAGCGGTAACTGGGAAGCCCAAGGTAACCGTATTAATAACGCAGCAGACCCTGTAAGTGACCAAGACGTTGCTACTAAGAAGTGGTCTGAGACTGGCATGACTGCCCAGTTAGCTATTGCAACTAACCAAGCCTCTGCTGCTAGTGGTTCAGCTACTGCTGCTGCCTCTAGTGCTGCTGCTTCGTCTGCAAGTGCTACTAGTTCTGCTTCATCTGCAAGCACATCTACTACTAAAGCTGCTGAAGCTGTCGTATCTGCTACTGCTGCTGCAACTTCAGCCACTAATTCTGCTGCAAGTGCCTCAACATCTAGCACTAAGGCTGCTGAAGCTGTCGTATCTGCAACTACTGCTACAACTAAGGCTTCTGAAGCTTCAACTTCAGCGACGACAGCAAGTACTGCTGCTGGTTCTGCTAATACTTCAGCTACAGCTGCTGCTGGTAGTGCCACTGCTGCAAGTAATTCAGCTTCTGGTGCAGCTACAAGTGCAACCACTGCTACAACTAAGGCTAGTGAAGCTTCAACTTCAGCTACTAGTGCCTCTAGTTCAGCCACTACAGCTAACGGTGCAGCCTCAACAGCAACAACACAAGCTACTAGTGCATCAACTTCAGCTACTAATGCTGCCACTTCTGCAACTGCTGCTGCTTCTAGTGCAACATCTGCATCTACTTCAGCAACTACAGCAACAACTAAAGCTTCTGAAGCTGCAACTAGCGCATCCGATGCAAACACTTCAGCCGTATCCGCAGCTTCTTCTGCTGCCTCTGCTGCTGCACTACTAGATAACTTCGATGATCGCTATTTGGGTGCTAAGAGTTCTGCTCCTAGTCTTGATAATGATGGCAATGCTCTAGTACTTGGTGCTCTGTACTTTGACTCTACATCTGGAAAGATGCGTGTATACACAGCTTCTGGCTGGATCGATGCTTCTTCAGCTTCTGTAGCGACTCTTGCTACCTTTGAATTTGTAGCTACATCAGGTCAAACAGTATTTACTGGTAATGATGCTAATGGATCAAGCCTATCTTATGTAGCACCAGCTTTAATGGTGACATTAAATGGTGTACGACTAAGACCCGGTGATGACTATACGGCAACTAACGGTACTTCTATTACCTTGGTTAATGCTGCTGCTGTAGGTGATGAGTTGGTAGTAGATGCCTTTGGTAGTTTCTTGGTAGCTAATACTTATACGATTGCTGAGGCTAATACTTTGGTGTCTGCCAAGGTAAGCAAGTCTGGCGATACAATGACTGGGGCATTGTCTGTAAATACCGCAGGTGCAGATCACATTCACTTTTACAACGCATCAAACTATGCTGGTAGAGTTTCTTCTCTTAGCGTAAGTGATAGCTTTGGCTCTGGTACAAGAATGTTTATTGGGGATGGAGCGCAGGATGTATTTATTGGAACTGCAAATGGTGGATTAACTCCAACCAATAGCTACATTGCTTTAAATCATGGTTCTGATGTTTATATTGGTGCTGGTTCATCTGCTAACAAACACATCATTGTCGATAGCAACGGCTACATCCGTATGCCTTATCAGATAGCTTTTAATGTTTATAAAAACGGTAGCGTTAGTGGTGTTCAAAGCCCTGTCATATTTGATACGGTGAGACTAAACCGAGGAGGTGGGTATAACTCTTCTACGGGTAGGTTTACTGCACCAGTTGCTGGAGCATATTTCTTCTCTGTGACTAATAATGTTTTAGGAGCAGCCGGATGCGATGGTCTGATTAGAAAAAACGGTACTGACCTTATTGGTGTTGAGTTTGATGTGGTCGCAGGTGGTCAATGGTTGGGATTAACAACAACAACAGTCATTGATTTAGCTATTGGAGATTACATTGAATATCGGGTAGGCAACCCAACAACTACATATAGCGTTGAGGGCAACCCTTGGAACAACTTCGTTGGTTATTTAATCGGCTAACTCAAAGGAAAACAAATGACACAAATAACAATTACTTTAAGCGATGCCGAGTTCAAAGCTCTTGGTGTAGTCGCTGCATCACAACAAGAATGGATTGATAACGCAGTTCATGAACGCTGCCGTATCGCTATTGATGAAATAGTCAATGCAGAAGTCCAGCGTAAGTTAGCTGCTGGTGAACCTATTACTGGTAGTAAAGAGGACATCGTATTGGCAGCTAATGTTGAATCTGCGGTAGATCGCAAGACTCGTCTAGATGCCGAGCGACAAGCTAAGAAACTAGAAGCTGAACAAGCTGCTCAAACACAAGGAGCTTAATTATGAGTAACGCTCGTAATCTAGCTCGTGTCCTTGCTGACACTAGTGGAGCTATTGCAGCTACTAATCTAGCTAATGCTGTACCTGCTGATGGAAGTATTACCAACGCTAAGATTGTCTCGGTGGCTGCAAGTAAGTTAAGTGGACGAGTGCTAAGTCCGAATGCAAACAGTAACGGTATTGTTCAAGTATTAAGTACTAGCGCAACTGGCGAAATACAGACATCTAGCTCTTCTTGGAGTAACTCTGGTTTACAGATAACTATTACCCCAAGCACCACATCAAGCAGGATTTTAATTCAGGGATCACTAAATTATAGGTGTGATGGTGGAGCTACTAAGCAGTGGGCAGGGACTATTTTTAGGGATGGAACAAACTTAAATAGCAATGGTTATATTGCTAGTGCTGTTGGTAATGGAGCAGAGGGTACTGCCTGTTTTAACTTTGTTGACTCACCGAGCACAACTAGCGCAATTACCTACTATATTAAATTTAGTAATCCAGATGGTCTTACTGCGCGAGTTAATCCAACTTGTTGCTCTCAAGGCGCTAAGTATAGCTACATGACCGTTATGGAGATCGCACCATGAAGACAAACTATCTTGCTAATAAAGTTAGGGTAACTATTTGTGATGCTATTCGTGAATTGGCTGATGCAGGTACTCAATACACAATGGTTGTCAACGACTCAGTTACTCAGTTAGACTTTGATTTGGTTTGGGATGAATCTAATACTCAACCTAAGCCTACTAATGAACAGGTAATAGCCAAGTTTCAAGAGATGTGCGCTGAGTATGAGCTGGCAGACCATGTACGAAAGCGACAAGCCGAATACCCCCCAATCACCGACTATCTAGACGGAGTAGTAAAGGGAGACCAAGCTCAAATCGATAAGTACATTGCAGATTGTCAAGCAGTGAAACTTAAGTATCCAAAGAGTAGTTAATGATGGAACTAGAACACCGAGTCATTAAACTTGAACTCCGTGTTGATGATCATGCGGAGGAACTTAGAAGTCTTAAAACAATTTCTAGTGACCTCCGTAGTTCTTTATCAGGAATTGAAAAGACACTTGCTCAAATCAAGTGGATATCCACCGGAGCAGTATTCGTTGTCGTAGCCCAGAGTATTGGAATCGACAAGCTACTACTAAAAATCATAGCAGTCTAAGGAATTACATGAACACCATCGCTCTGTATGCGGTGGTTGTTCTCACACTCTTCTTGAGTGGCTTTGGGTTCGATAGATATTTCTTCTACGCACCCTATAAAGCTGAAGTGAAAGCTCAGTCTATTGCTCAACTGAAGATCAATGAGGCAACCATCACTCAATTAAAACAAGCAACACAAAAGGCACAAGATGACAACACTAAGAGGACTGCTGCTGTCCGTAGTTTTTATCAGCGGTTGTACCCAGATGCCAGTAGCACAGGAATGTCCAAAGCCAGTAGCTCCCAAGGAGCTGTTGACTACTCCCCCAACAATCTACCTCCTACCAGCAAGCTCGCTGAGGACTGTGCAGTAACGACAGTCAATCTAATCACTCTCCAAGAGTGGGCAGAGAAGGTTAGTCAATGAAGTTATATGACAACTGGAGGCAAATCCTCAAGGAAGCATGGTCAATCAGATTTATAGCCCTATCTGGGCTGTTCGATTTTCTAGCGAATACAGCATTACCCAATTTTGCAGACTCTATCTCACCAAGTTACTTCACTTTTCTAAGCGGTCTATTCTTATTTTTAGCCTTTGCCTCACGATTAGTGTCACAGAAGGATATCTAATGATGCAGAAGAATCGTCAAGCTATTGCAGCGATGGCAATTAGTGCTGCTGCATTAGTCGGAATAGCTTCACACGAAGCATTTCGTAGTAGCACCTACAAGGACTCAGGAGGTATCCCTACGCTCGGCTACGGGGAAACTAAGGGGGTAGTGGCAGGACAAACTACAACGCCTGAGAGAGCCCTTAAAAAGCTTCTAGAGAGTGCTGATGAACACGCACAAGGAATGAATTCTTGTGTGACTGTTCCGCTATACCAACATGAGTTTGATGCATACCTCTCATTCACTTACAACGTGGGTGTAGGGGCATTCTGCAAGTCAACTTTAGTCAAGAAGCTCAATGCTCAAGACTACCCCGGAGCCTGTAAAGAACTCCTGAAGTGGGACAAGGTTGGCAATAAGCAACTCATTGGTTTAACCAGACGTAGACAGGCGGAATACTTTACCTGCATTGGTCAGTAACGAATTTCCCTATCGGGAATATTTGCTCATAAATGTAGCAAAAAGTGCAAATTCTTCCCGTTCGGGAAATCATGAAAGATACATATGACAATTAATAAAGCTGATGAACAAGCAATGGATTCCCTACATGGGCAACTTGCTAAGGTTCTCACAGAGCACTTACAGGGAACTATCGATCCCGAGACTGGAGCTAAGGTTCCAGCACCAGCAGCAATCCTTTCAGTCGCTAGGCAGTTCTTAAAAGACAATGGTATTGATGCTGTAGCTAAGAAGGGGTCACCTCTAGGTGAACTAGCAGGACTCCCTGAGTTTGATGGGGATAACGTAGTGCCACTCTATGGTGCTCAACGCTAATGGCAGAACTGCACCCAGTGCAGCAAGACTTCAGGAAGTTCATGTATCTAGTCTGGAAGACATTAAACCTTCCAGATCCAACACCAGTCCAGTACGACATCGCTAATTACCTTCAGAACTCCCCTAAAAGGGCGGTGATTGAAGCGTTCCGTGGTGTTGGTAAGAGTTGGATTACCTCAGCATTCGTATGCTGGGTGTTACTGAACGATCCCCAGAAGAAGATTCTTGTTGTCTCCGCTAGTAAGGAACGAGCTGATGCCTTTGCATCCTTCGTTAAACGACTAATTAGTGAGATGCCTATCTTGCATCACCTGAAAGCCAATGAAGGTCAACGTGACTCCATGCTTTCATTTGACGTAGGGGCAGCTCTACCTGACCATAGTCCCTCAGTGAAATCTTGTGGTATCACAGGACAACTTACAGGCTCTCGTGCTGACCTGATCATTGCTGATGACATCGAAGTCATTAACAACTCAGCCACACAAGTAGCCAGAGATAAGCTATCAGAGCTCGTTAAAGAGTTTGATGCGATCTTAAAGCCTCTAGATACATCCAAGATCATCTACTTAGGTACACCTCAGACAGAACTATCGCTATACAACCAGCTCCCTGAGCGTGGCTATGTGATGCGTGTGTGGACTTCTGAGTACCCAACTTTGAATAAGGTGCAGTCCTACAAAGGTGCATTAGCTCCCTACATCGTTAAGAAGCTCTCAGACGACCCAACACTCGTAGGTAGACCTACAGATCCACTCCGCTTCGGTGATGAGGATCTACAGGAACGTAAGATGTCCTACGGGAAATCTGGTTATGCCATGCAGTTCATGTTGGATACCACCCTAAGTGATGGTGATCGATACCCACTAAAGATTGCTGATCTGATTATTCAGAACCTTAATCCCACAATGGCACACATGAAGGTAGCTTGGGCTACTAGTCCAGAGTTATGTATCTCAGAAGTACCCACAGTTGCCTTAACTGGTGATAGGTACTACAGACCTATGTGGCACTCAGATGAAATGCATGAGTACACCGGAGCTGTGATGTCAATCGACCCTTCAGGACGAGGTAAGGATGAGACTGGTTACTCCGTAGTCAAGATGTTGACAGGTAACTTGTATCTCACAGATGCTGGTGGTATCTCAGGGGGTTACTCAGAGGAAACTCTAGAAGCCCTAGCAAATACCGCTAAGAGAAACCAAGTCAAACTCATAGTAGTCGAGAGTAACTTTGGTGATGGCATGTTCAGTCAACTACTAAAGCCTGTCCTAGGACGTATCTATCCCTGCACAGTAGAAGAGGTCAGACACAGTCAACAGAAAGAACTACGCATCGTAGATACTCTGGAACCTGTCATGTCCACTCATCGATTGATAGTTGACCAGAAGCTAATCCAGAAAGACTTTGATACCGCTAAGGATCCTAAGTACTCTCTGTTCTACCAGATGACTAGGTTAACTAGAGATCGAGGAGCATTGATCCATGACGATAGACTAGATGCACTAGCAATAGCAGTAGCCTACTGGACTGAAGCAATGGCTAGAGATAACAACAAGGCAGTAACTCAGTTGAAATCATCAGCATTAGATAGAGATCTCAAAGGATTCCTAAAGAATGCACTAGGTAAATCAGCAGTAAAGAAGGCTACTTGGCACTCTAATTCATCCGTCTTTGGTACTAGAAATTAGTCAATGAAATCAGGTAGTTGTAATTACCTACGACTATAGGGGTGAACTATATTAAAGAATAGACTAAAGGATAACTAAAGGTTAACTATAGTTAAACCACTAGTTAACTATAGATTGCTGTTCATAGCGATAGATACCTCAGGTTGTACCTTAAGTTGAACTACTGTTTCCCTAGGGTACTACCCACCAACATACCCAATATGTAATACCCACTAGCTCTATACGAAAGACCCAGTACTCGCAGACGAAGAGTCTACAGGCAGGGCTAGTGGTTCCCTTATTAAAGAACCCTTTAATACCTATAGGTTTAACTACAGGTAAGCAATTGATACCTCAGGAGAACTTGATGTTAGCTACAGGTTTACTACTGGGTGGATACTGGGTTGCTACAGGGACTACTGGGGACTATGGTTTGCTGATGGTTACCCTCAAAATATTTTGGTAGAAAAATTTGTTTGAAGACTCGACAAATTTAGCTGCGAAAAAACCCCCCATGACCTTCGAAAAAAACTCGAATTTTTGATTTGGTGACCGAATTTTCACGGATGGAACGCTAAGTCATTGATTTATATAGGCTTAACGGGCGATTAAATATCTACCGATGGAGCTAAACCCAGCATTTATATGGGTTGCAGGGTGATTTACTACTGATTATTTTCTGGGCGTTAGAGCCTCATATGGTGATCAGTTGCTTTTTTTACAGAATGCAAAAGCAGGGAGCCCAGTAGTTGCCCTTGGGAAGCCTCAGGAGCCCAGCGGTTGCCCAGAGGTAACCACGGGAAGCCTCAGGGATCCTCTAGTTTTCCGTGAGCTCCTAGAGCCTCCTATGAGTTTCCATTCAGTAACCCTTAAGCAATTCTGAAGACTCATTCCGGATGACTTGGCAGGGGAGCGCAGGGGCTGCCTTCTGGTTCCTTCTGGTGAGCTCTTAGGCTGCCTCCCAGATTCCTTCGAGGGTGTCCGGTGGTTGTCCTGGTGATGACCTTCGGGCGAGCAGCTGCCAGAGCCTACAAAAATAATTTGTTTAAATAGTTTCCAGTTAGTAAGTATTGTGTTATTGTGGTGGCTCGTTGTATGTTTTATTAGTTCTAAGCCGCTAAATTTAAGGTGCTTAGTTTGGGAGAGTGGAAGACACAAGACCCATGCAGCGTAAGGGCTGGCGGTTCTCGCACCCTTGCAGCTGGTGGGGGATAAGTATCCCAGAATCCGAGAGTTTATGAAGCCCCACAAAAACAGTATTTTCTTCTAGAGCCTTTATTTATAAGGGTTCTAGGGGGTCAATACTGACCTTTTATTTATGGAGAATCCAAAATGATCTACAAAATTCAATGCCGTACGTTATGCAATGCAGGGGGCGAGGGTGGCAAGTGGTACACGTTTGCAAGTGCGAATGAGTATTCCGTAGCTATGCGAATCATGCAGTTATTTGTAAGCGGTAATGATCCAAGGGACTTTGATTATCAAATAATCGAGACCTTCGAACGCCTCAATGAAGTTATGGGGGTGACAGCATGATCCTAGTTCACAGCAGCAGTAAAGCCCCAGTAAACAAGGGCGAGATCTTAACTAGTTTTAGGGGTGAGCAGTACGAGGTAACCGGCTGGAGAGAGCCCCAGCATTCAGGATCTACGGGGCGTGTATGGGTGCATGGCGGGGAGTTTTTCCCTAGTGTTTTTAATTGCGAATGGATATCCGAATGATTACCACAATATTTTTTAGCGTTTTAGTCGTCTCAATTATTGCCTTTTTTGGCTCTGATTTTATTTAAGTAGTTTCCAATTAGTAACCTTTGACAATCACAGAATGGAGTTTTATATGGCACAAGCCAATAGCCCAGTAGTTAATTTTTATCGTCCTTCTAGCCTTCTATCCGTGGGGGTAGATGCTAAAACCATCAAGGGCGAGAAGTTCGGTTATTTAACCGGGATCCTTTACCTATCCCCAGCAGATTTAAGCGGGGTCAATTTGTGCAGCATGGCGGAGGCTGCCGGTTGTAAGTTCGGCTGCCTAAACATGGCAGGACGTGGGCAATTTAATTCCGTGCAAGCTGCCCGATTGAATAAAACTAAATATTTCCTACATGATCAATTTGCCTTTATGCAGGATTTAGTAAAAGACATTTTGAAGCTTAAGCGTAAAGCCTTGAAGCTGGGACTGGTTCCCGTTGTGCGCTTGAATGGGACTAGTGATATCCGCTGGGAAGATAAAACGATTTACCACGGGTTAAACATTTTCGAGATGTTCCCAGAGGTTCAATTTATGGATTACACAAAAATACCCAACAGAAAAAACATTCCAAGTAATTACGATTTGACCTTCAGTTTTAGCGGTGCGGATGCCTTCAGGAATTACAACAGAATGGCAATAAATGCTGGTAAGCGGGTTGCAGTAGTTTTCCGAACAGCTGCAGAGATCCCAGAGTATTTCGAGGGAATGCAAGTAGTTAACGGGGATGAGTCGGATTTGCGGTTCTTGGATCCTGCCGGGGTCGTGGTTGCCTTGTACGCCAAGGGGAGAGCCCGGAAAGATTCCAGCGGGTTCGTGGTTGATTCCAGCAAGTACAGAACAATTAAATTAGAGGTGGCAGCATGAGCGCATTTGAATATGATTTCCAAGGGCGCAGACCTTCAAAGCTGCAAGTACTCAAAAAAGTTAAAGAAGCGGTTGCAGCTGGTGCAGTAGATATAAGCCTAAACTGGGGGGAAAACTGGTTGCGCCTTGAGTACGTTAAAACGTGGTCGGATAAAAGGTGCTGGCAGGGTTATGGCTGGTTTAAAGCCTTCGGAGGTGATGACATAGCCAAGCAATTAAATGGTGATGAGCCCAGAGCATACGGGGGTATCTGGTAATGAAAAATATTTTCCTCATGCTCTTTATGTACGCCTTCTGGTTCGGGGTTTTCTTCTGTATCTATTGGCTTGTGATCAATGTTAATAAATGGGATAAGCAGCAGCAGAAGCAGCAGCGAGATTTTCAGCGCAGCAAGTAGGGCATTCTCATAGCCCCTTCGTAAGAGGGGGCTAGAGGGGTCGCCTTGACCTATTAAGGGGGTAATCAATGAGATTAGTTCTAATAGCCGTGGGAGTGGCTCTAAGCCTCCCAGCAGTTGCCCAGCAGTCTACCTCTAGGACGTTTTACGATGCTATAGGAAGACCGGTGGGAAGTTCTACGGACTACGGGGCAGGGAGCACCTTTTACGATGCCACAGGAAGACCGGTGGGAAGTTCCACTAACTATCCAGCGGTTCCCGGTTCGGTTCCACAGGTTCCGCCTCAGGTTGTGCAGTTCCCAGAGTTGAACATTAATAAACCCGAGAATAATCAGCCCTTTAGGCTCCCGGGAGCTCCATCATTGTATTGATATAAGCCCTTGATTATTAAGGGTTTTATTTGCAAAAATAGGACATTTTCAGGACAAAAAACCGAAATTTTTTAATTTTTTTTGGTTTTGCACCATAGACGGATAGGTGAACCCTAATAGGTGCAAGGGTGTCATCTATTTCTAATCTTTATAAGTTATAGTTGTACTGTAAATTCATACAGTACTTTCTCACAGATCTAAGAATTTCCACAAAGCCGGGATAGTTATTACCCCGGTAACCAATTGTTGTACACTTTCGAAAGGCAAGCATGTTAAGGATAGATCTTCCGTTTTATTTTCAGTTCATAGACAGTTTCCAACTGAAACCGCTCATAGTTAGAGATAGGTTCGGAACAGAGGTATGGTTCTTGAATGTCTATTTTGTATGCAATTTAACGAAGCAAGGAGAAGCATCTCGTGAATACCATGAGCACCAAAGATCGGGTAAAGATCAATAAAGTTGAAGAGATTATTAGAAAGATTAGTGAGCTAGATTCTGAAATGCCATTAGGGCAAATCAAATTCTTCCTAGCTGTAGCAAAAAACGAAGGTAGTTCACTCAGAGATATAACAGCCCAATGTGGCTTATTGATGGGTACTGCTTCTCGTTACATGGCGAACCTTATGTTCATTCCTAAGTATCGCCAGAACGCTGGAGTGTCATTGATTCATGCATATGACAATCCAGTAGATCGTAGACAGAAGGTGATCGTCCTCACACCTGCTGGTAAATCTTTAGTTGAGGGCTTAATCGAGGGACTTTGATATGCCAATTAACCTACGAGGTAAGAAGTGGGTCGTGAGTATCGGATCTGGCAAAGATAGGATCCGAGAAAGCTTTAATAGTGAAGCAGAAGCAAAGAAGTTTGAATTAGAAGTTATCGTTAAAAGACTTGGGGCTACCCAACAGTCCGCCAGCAGTACAGGTGAGACCACCCTAAGCCTCCTCAAGATCCTTACTGCAAAAGCCATATGGTCTAACAGTAGATCTGATGAGAAGCTCCAAGCAAATGCTCAGATGTGTATTGATTTCTTAGGTGAAGACTTGCCTGTATCTCAGGTGACTTCAGAAAAGCTTAGGAACCTCACACAGCACTTCATTGATCAAGGTAATTCAGGCGGTACGATTAACCGGAAGATGTCCACTATGTCCGTGATGTTGAAGTATGCGGAAGAGCAGGGTCTGGTTGGTAATACTCCAAGGATTCCTAGACGAAGAGAATCAGAACATCGCATTCGCTTCATGACTCCTGAAGAAGAGCAAACTGCACTCCAATATTGTGAAGTTCGTGGTCTCGAAAACTTAGCTGATTTGATTCAGGTTGCCATTGATACTGGTTTCCGTAGGAATGAGATCCTAAGCTTGAAGATCGCTGATTGTGAGAGCAGCTATGCAGTACTCCATGCTGGCACTACCAAGTCCGGCAAGGCAAGAAGTGTCCCGTTGACTAGACGTGTTCGAGCAATCCTCGAGAAGCGTAAAGCAAGGGGTTATGTGACCCTGTTTCAGGGCATGTCTGATAACCAACTCCGTAAGCTTTGGGATGGGTTAGAGGATCACATGAACATGAATGATGATGACCAGTTTTGTGTCCATATGCTTCGCCATACATGTGCCAGTAGGTTGGCTCAGGCTGGCAAAAATGCCACATTTATAATGAACTGGATGGGTCATTCAAGCATCATGGTTACCCAGCGTTATATGCATCTAGCACCCCGTGCTTTAGAGGACGGATTAGAGGCATTAGAGGGGTTCCAGAAGGCAGCATAGTTACTGAGTCGTAACTGTCACAGGTATGCTGTTTAGTTGTCACCAAATGACTGTAAGTTATTGATTTTATTGGACTAACGTGAGATTTAAAAGAAGTGGTATCTCCCAGATTAGAAGCGAGTGTGGCGGAATCGGTATACGCACAAGACTTAAAATCTTGCGCCCGTAAGGGATTGAGGGTTCAAGTCCCTCCACTCGCACCAAGTAATTAATAGTCACTTGGAAACTGTGTCAACTCGGTGTCTGCCACAAATGGACACAAATGACACAGCTGTAGTAAGTAACACCAACCCCTGAATCTATATGGTTCGGGGGTATTTCTTTGTCTTTTTACTTTCCAATCCGTAACTATTTCCAAGGAGCTTTATATGTTGCAAAACAATGAACAACCTAACCTCATGCAGGTACAAATTAACCTCGAAGAATCAATGAAGCAGAGGGGTGTTGAAAGTTACTTAAGAAGCGTTAACCGTGCCAAATCTGGCATGTCAGAAGATCACACGCAGTACGGAACCAGACTCATCTCTGGGTACACCAAGGTACTCGCTCAGGCTATCCAAAAATTCAAGGATGAAGCCTCCTCAGGACGTGCAGGATCTAAGCACACAGTCCTTCGTTATATCGGGGATCAGATCACTACAGATCAGATAGCTTTCCTAGTTCTCAAGACCATCATTGCGGGTATCTCAGGATCCCAGACGGCTGCCTCTTTAGCTGTCCAAATTGGTACGGTCTTGGAGGATGAGATGCGCCTCGCAAATATCCGGATGCAAGAGAAGAGAGTCTATGACTCTATCGTTACTGGAACCATGAAGCGTGGCTCCCAGCACTACAAACATGTGTATGCCGTGCGTAGAGCTGAGTACTTCAAAGACGGATGGGTGGACTGGAGCAGAGCAAGTCGTGCCTTGATTGGTAGCAAGATGCTCGACCTAGTAGTTGGCAATCTCGAGCTAGTGGATCTAGAGGTAAAACAATCGGGCGTGAAGAGTGTCTACATGATTACAGCCAAGCCTTCAACAGTTGAGTGGATTGAGAAGTACAACATGGCTGGTGTTCGCTCCCCATTCGAGCCAATGGTAGTTTTGCCCCGTGACTGGACTACACCGCATGATGGTGGATATATCACCAGCAACATTACCCCTTTGCACCTCGTTAAGCGGGTCACACAGAAGCGTTTAGTTGCCCTGTATGGCAATGCCCCAATGCCTAAGGTTTATGCCACTGTGAACGCTCTACAGCACACTGCGTGGCAGATCAATGCACAGGTGTTGGAGGTCATGAGAACTCTGTGGGATAACGGCAGTGGGGTGGGTGGTTTACCTTCCCGTGAAGACTTAGTACTACCTCCTAAGCCACACGATATGGATACGAATGAGGGGGCTGCACTCCAATGGAGACGTGATGCCTCTCAGGCTCACCGCAATCACCTTGAGGCAACCTCAGCCCGTATTGCATTCTCAATGACGATGGATGTAGCAACTCGCTATTCAGAATTCAAGAAGATCTACATGCCTTACCAGTTGGATTTCCGTGGTCGTGTCTACGCTGTACCTCACCTCAATCCACAGGGCTCTGATTTCCAGAAGTCCCTCTTGAGATTCTCTAAAGGGAAACCGCTGGGCGAGGGGGGTGTGAAGTGGTTAGCTATTCATGGTGCAAACCTAGCTGGTGTTGACAAGGTGTCATTCCAAGAGCGTGTGGACTGGGTCGAGAATAACGAAGAGCAGATCCTAGCTATCGCTTCTGATCCCTTTACTAATCGTGGCTGGGCTACATCCATTGGTGATGTAGAGATTGATAAGCCTTGGCAGTTCTTAGCATTCTGTTTTGAGTGGGCTGGCTATTGCGAGAAGGGCGAGAGCTATGTATCTCATATGCCAATCGCATTAGATGGCTCATGCTCAGGCATTCAACACTTCTCAGCCATGTTGCGTGACTCTGTGGGTGGAGCAGCAGTTAACCTCGTACCCCAAGAGAAGCCAGCAGATGTGTATGGCACGGTAGCAAGCAAGGTACTAGAGAAGGTTCGTGAGGATCTCGTTACTGGTACGGATGATGGACTAACTGAGACTGGCACTCTGGTGCAGGGGACTAAGACTCTAGCTGCCCAGTGGTTAGCCTTTGGTATCACTCGGAAGACCTGTAAGCGTAGCGTTATGACCCTCGCTTATGGCTCCCGTGAGTATGGATTCAAAGAGCAGTTGATGGAGGACATCATTAGTCCTGCACAAAAAGTAATGGGTACTCAGTTTCCCTTTGAAGGTGATGGCTTTAGAGCTGCTGCCTACCTAGCGAAGAAGATCTGGGAGTCCGTTACCGTAACGCTAGTGGCTGCCGGTCAAGCAATGGACTGGATCAAGGCAGTCGCAGCAGTAGCAAACCAAGCAAAGCAAGCAATCACATGGACAACCCCAGCAGGGTTCACAGTAGAGCAGTCCTATAAGAGCATGAAGGATCTCCAAGTGGAGACCGCCATCAATGGGAAGATTCGCCTGTACCTGAAGGAGCCAATTGATAAGCTGGATTTGCGTAAGCAGACCTCAGCTATCAGCCCTAACTGGGTTCATTCCCTCGATAGTTCGCACCTCATGATGACTGTATGTGAGGCAGCAGAGCAGGGGATTGATAGCTTTGCCATGATTCATGATTCCTTCGGGACTTATGCAGCAGATACAGACAAGTTGTTTGAGATTGTTAGAGATACCTTCGTGGATATGTACGAAAAACACGATGTTCTCGACATGTTTAAGAAGGGCGTTGCAGCATCTATCGATGACGAGACACTTCAGGAAGAGTTACCGGACGACCTTGTTCGGGGGGACTTGGATCTAGAAGATGTCAAGTACTCGATGTATTGCTTCGCCTAAATAGTTTCCAGTCCGTAACTATTGACCATTAATCAGAAAGAAAACAATGAACCAAATCAACAACTTGCAATTACCTACGACTACAGGACTCAAAAGCACTCAACCCATTCAGGAGATACACATGCAATCAACTATCGGCAAGGCAATCGCTCTGCTCAATCAAGGTACTCGTCTTCCCCATTCAATGGTTCAGGAACTCCGTGAAGAGGGGATTGATGTTCCGTCCTTCTACCAATTTCATATGAAGAAATAAGGAAATAAACATGGCATATGCTAAACAACAATCGTATGTAACACCTGCTGGTATCGCCCAGTACCCTAAGTTAAACGCACCAGATACTAAGTTCGTAGCTGAAGGTGTGTACACCACCAAGTTAGAACTAAGTGGAGAAGCAGCACAAGAGTTATCGGCATTCTTGGATGGTAAGTATCAAGAAGCAATTGCTGAAGCTAAGAAGAACAACCCCGGCAAGAAGATTAAAGAAGCTGATGCTCCTTATTCTTGGAATGACAGTGGCACTCTTACAGTTAACTTCAAGATGAAAGCATCTGGAGTTACTAAAGATGGTAAAGCTTGGAATCGTAAGCCAGCACTGTTTGATGCCAAAGGTAAACCATTGGATGTCGGAACTAATGTAGGTGGTGGTTCAACAATCATTGTTAACTACACACCATCACCGTTCTACACAGCAATGATTGGTGCTGGATTGTCTATGCGATTGGAAGCTGTTCAGGTTATCGACCTCAAAGAGGGTGGTGGTCAGTCAGCAGATAAGTTCGGATTCACTGAGCAAGATGGCTTTAGTGCTGAAGAATTTACACAACCATTCCAAGGTGAAACAGTTGGCGACCAAGAAGACTTCTAAAGCAGTAGGTCTTCAGTATGGTTTTAGGTCTGGTCTAGAAGAGTCCATCGCTCGTAAGCTCACCTCACAAGGGGTGAGTTTTACATTTGAAGAGATGGTTATCAAATACACCAGACCACTTCGTGAAGCTCGTTACACCCCTGACTTTGTTCTCCCTAATGGAATCATTATCGAGAGCAAGGGTCGCTTTGTAACAGCTGATCGTCAAAAACATATCTTAGTTAAGACTCAACACCCAGAGCTAGACATTCGCTTTGTCTTTAGCAACTCCCGTTCACGCATTACCAAGCTAAGTGCCACCACCTATGGTGACTGGTGCGATAAGCACGGGTTCAAATATTCAGATAAGGAAATCCCAGAAGCATGGTTGAAAGAGAAGAAAGCAGCCTCATAAAGCACATACCTTGCGAAGAGTGTGGGTCAAGTGACGGCAATGCGTTGTACACCGATGGTCATAC
>ERZ1034363.291-NODE-291-length-36129-cov-4.125430_pt1 | contig 36129 bp, 39 predicted proteins | sample MGYA00520616_ERZ1034363 | MGnify/ENA primary metagenome ERZ1034363 (study PRJEB33736, sample SAMEA104284506) | Azolla filiculoides | biome: Urban; feature: Water surface; material: Ditch water | place: Netherlands | collected 2015-10-28 | depth 0-0.1 m ... | reverse complement strand
ACAAGTGATATAGAAACCCCAAACCCACCACATTGGCAAAGGATTGCTAAGCTCTTCGATTCCGTCCCAAGAGTGACCGGTTGTCTTTACTGCTGGTTTTTTCGTATCCTGACTCATCATAGTTCCCTACTTAAATATCGTCGTCATGCAAAGGTATATTTTTAAAACTTTCTAATTGCTCACCACGTTGCTTGTTTCCGTAGAGGTAAATCACTACACCTACAAAAACAGTAAAGAAAATCACCAGCGAAAGCGGCTTAGTATTTTCAAACTTAGTAAACCAAAGTAAAAATTCCATTTTAATATCCTCAACGCATCACGAATTCGTTAATAACAATCGCTATTTCAAATTTCAAAATTAGCGGAATTGCACGAAATAGTCGTCGTCGTATTTCTTGAAATCGACCAATGTACCTAGCATTTGTAAGTAAGATACCAACGCATCCATTTCTGACAGCTTTTCTGGCTTAGTATCAAAATTACCGGCTTGTGCTTGAGCAACTAAGTTCTTCTCTGCATCAGGGATATGCAAGCTCTTAGCCACATCTTCACCAAACTCTTTAATGTTATTTTGATACTCAGCTTCGCTAACAGAATAAGGAACACCTGTCACACGCAATGCACGCATACGCGCTTGAATGTCTGAGTAATCCAAATCAGTTTTTACTAACCACGGGTAGTTAGGCATTACTGATTGCGGCACTAAAGAACGTGGCGCTGTTAAATGCTGCGTATGCCAATCGTTAGAGTATTTACCACCAACGCGTGCTAAATCTGGACCCGTACGTTTTGAACCCCATTGGAATGGGTGATCGTACTTAGACTCAGCTGCAAGTGAGTAGTGACCGTAGCGTAATGCTTCATCACGGAATGGACGAATCATTTGTGAGTGACACAAATAACAGCCTTCACGGATGTAAATATCACGGCCACGTAACTCTAACGGAGAGTAAGGGCGAACACCGTCAACTTTTTCCACTGTTTCTTTAATAAAAAATAGTGGAACAATTTCAACAAGGCCGCCAGCACTAATTGCTAGCATTGTTAATACAAGTAATAAACCTACATTACGTTCAATTTTGTCATGCTTCATGGTAACCCCAGCTTTCTAATCTTTAAGACCTATATATAAGTCTTATACTTAATGACATATCTATATTCAGACAACCCGATTAAGCAGCTTGCTGAGTGTTACCGCTACGGATGGTTTTGTACATGTTGTAACACATGATGACCATACCGCTTAGGAAGAACAACCCACCAACCGCACGCATTATATATAAGTTATGTGCTGCAGCTACTGACTCGATGAAGGCATATTGCAAGTTGCCGAAATCATCAAACGCACGCCACATTAGACCTTGCATGATGCCTGAGATCCACATTGCTGTGATGTAAAGCAAGATACCAATTGTTGCTAACCAGAAGTGCACGTTGATTAAACGATTGCTATAAGTTGTTGTGTTCCACAACTTAGGAATCAAGTGGTATAGAGAACCAAATGAAACCATTGCAACCCAACCTAAAGCCCCTGAGTGCACATGACCAACAGTCCAGTCAGTGTAGTGAGATAAAGCGTTCACATCTTTTAGAGACATCATTGGGCCTTCGAAGGTAGACATACCGTAGAAAGACAATGAGACAATCAAGAATCGCATAATTGGATCGGTACGCATCTTATCCCATGCACCTGACAAGGTCAGAATACCGTTCACCATACCGCCCCATGAAGGAAGCAATAATACGATTGAGAATGTTGCAGCTAAAGTTGATGTCCAATCTGGAATCGCTGTCCAATGTAGATGGTGTGCACCAGCCCACATGTACAAGAAAATCAAAGCCCAGAAGTGCAATACTGATAAGCGATATGAGTAAACAGGACGACCTGCTTGCTTAGGCACGAAGTAGTACATCATGCCCAAGAACGCTGCAGTCAAGAAGAAACCAACCGCGTTATGGCCATACCACCACTGTGTCATCGCATCTTGCGCACCAGAGAACAAGCTATAAGACTTCATAGAGAAGAGGCTTACTGGTACTGCAAGGTTATTAAATGTGTGTAATAGCGCTGTTGCTAAGATGAATGCTAGATAGAACCAGTTAGCCACATAGATGTGCGGTTCTTTACGCTTCATTAAAGTGCCAACGAATATGACGAGGTAAGCAACCCAAACAACTTCAATCAACAAGTCAATTGGCCATTCCATTTCCGCATATTCACGACCTTGTGTGTGACCTAACACATCACCAAGTGCAGCAAAAACGATGACTGCTTGCCAACCCCAGAATGTGAAGTTCGCCAAGTTGCCGCCGAATAAACGCGCCTGACAGGTCCGCTGAACCACATAGTAAGAAGTAGCAAACAATGCACTACCACCAAAACCAAAAATCACAGCGCCAGTGTGAACTGGACGTAAGCGACCGAAGGTAATGTAAGGAATGTCAAAGTTTAGCCATGGAAAAGCAAGTTCTGATGCAATGTACACACCAACCAACATGCCAACCGCACCCCAAACCAGGGTCATAATTGCGAATTTGCGAATAATATCGTAGTTATATTGTTCGTTATTTGTAACACTCGTAGTTGCCATAACCACGTCTCCTAAAACTAAAAAAATGTAGCTTACTTAAGATTACTGAAGCCTGCGTAGCTAATAGCACACATGGCATTATTTTCAGATTGAACCGATTATATCCTTTGATGAATCAATCGCACAATCAAAAAAAACCTTTATCTAAAAATGGTATTACATCAACATTTTCAAATCGTTTGCAATTTCATGAGGTTTTTGGCCGTATTTAAAATACAAGCGCAATTTACCTGACTGATCATAAACGTAAGTTCCCGCGCTATGATCAATGCTGTAGCTTTCAGCTCCAGCTGTATTTTTTCTCTCATGAAACACTTTAAAATCTTTGGCCACTTTGTCTATTTGGGCTGAAGTGCCATACAAACCGACAAAAGTAGCATCAAAACTTGGCACAAACTTCGCCAACACTGCTCTGGTATCTCTTTCTGGATCCAGCGTAATAAATATAACCTGGACCTTCTCACGCTGAGGCCCAAGCAACTTCATGACTTTAGTCATATCAGCGAGTGTTGTTGGACAAACATCCGGACAATGGGTATATCCAAAAAACACCAAAACCAACTTGCCTTTGTAATCAGCCAAACGTCTTGACTCACCGAGGTGATCAGTTAAATCAAAATCTTTAGCGTACCCTGCATTTGAAACATCAGTCCCATTAAAATGGACCCGCTCTGCCTGATGGTCACTACAGGCATTCAGCATCAAGCTGAAAAACAACACCATCAAAAATTTCAACATTTAATCTGCACCTTCAGTTCAAGATTCAAACGTACAAAGACACATTAGGGTGAACAATGCTACGTTTTAAAACAATATGCTTTGACTTAAATCAAATGACAACGAGTTTACAAAGCAATTTAATTTTACTTCGATTAGACGCCAACCTATCCGTCTTTATGAATATAAAAATGATTTTTAAACCATTCTTTTAATAAGTAAGGCGCTTGCAGTCTGTTCAGCAGGCCGCCTAGCGTTTACAATTAAGCTTTTGCACGCTGGAGAAATAACATGGCAGTAGCCAAATCAATGGCTGACCGCGACGGTCTTATTTGGTATGACGGCAAGATGGTGGATTGGCGCAGCGCCACAACCCACGTACTTAGCCACACATTGCACTATGGCATGGGTGTATTTGAAGGCGTGCGTGCATACAAGACTGATAAGGGCACTGCGATTTTCCGCTTGAAAGAACATACTGACCGCCTTTTCCGTTCAGCGCATATCTTAGGGATGAAAATGCCTTTTGATAAAGCAACATTGATGGAAGCGCAAAAAGCAGCTGTTCGCGAAAACAATTTAGAGTCAGCTTACATGCGCCCAATGGCTTTTTATGGCCCTGAAGCAATGGGTATTTCAGCAAAAACATTATCAACTCACGTGATTGTTGCTGCGTGGACTTGGGGCGCCTACATGGGCGACGAAGCATTAAATAGCGGCATTCGTGTTAAGACATCATCGTTTTCACGTCACCACGTCAACATCACCATGTGTAAAGCGAAAGCAAACGGCAACTACATGAACTCAATTCTTGCGCACCAAGAAGCCGCACAAGATGGTTACGACGAAGCATTGTTATTAGACGTTGATGGTTTTGTAGCTGAAGGCTCAGGCGAAAACGTCTTTATCGTTCGTAACGGTAAGTTGATTACACCAGATCTCACCAGCGCACTCGAAGGTATTACTCGAGACACTATCGTGCAATTAGCGGGAGAAATTGGCTTGCAAGTGGTTGAAAAACGCATCACAAGAGATGAGGTTTATTCAGCTGACGAAGCGTTCTTTACAGGCACTGCCGCTGAAGTGACTCCAATCCGCGAATTGGATAACAGAGCGATTGGTGAAGGCAAACGTGGTCCGATTACTGAAAAACTACAATCAATGTATTTTGATGTGGTTAAAGGTAAATCAGCGAAACATGCTGACTGGCTCACATTGGTTTAATTAAAGCAAAAAGGAAAGTACCACATGGCAAAGAAGACTAAGGAAATTGAAGTGCGCGCAAAAGATTTACCACTTCACTGCCCAACGGAAGAAGTTGCTTTGTGGTGCTCTCATCCGAGGGTGTTTTTGGATTTAGCAGACACAGGCCACGCAAGCTGCCCTTACTGCGGAACAAAATACAAACTCAAAGCTGGCGAAACAGCCGGACACCACTAATTAGAAATTAGAGAACCCTGCGCGCTTACCCCACAAGCGCATGACAATATCTTCCGCATCAGCGTGAGTGCTGTTACTCCAAAAACCGACTTGCCCTATTTGAGTTTCGGCGTTTAATAAACGAGCATCTTCCAAACGACGTTTTAGTTCTTTTGCTACCGCGGCACCAGTATCAATCAACACCACATCATCCCCAACCAGATTCTCAATCAGAGGTCTAACAAAAGGATAGTGCGTGCACCCCAGTACAATCGTGTCAGCCCCAGCAGCAATTAAGGGTTGAACATAGCTCGCCAATAAATCTTGAGTGGCAGTCGAGTCCAGCTCACCCCGCTCCACACATTCAACCAATCCGTGACAAGCTTGCGTCACCACTTCAACCTGTTGGCCATAATGCTCAAGCAAGGCTGCAAACTGAGCACTCTTTAAAGTGCCGCTGGTTGCCAACACGCCAATCACACCTGTTTTACTAGCAGCCGCAGCTGGCTTAACGGCCGGCTCCATGCCAATAATTGGCAGATGATATTTTTGGCGCAATAAATCGACAGCCGCCGCAGTCGCAGTATTACAAGCCACCACCAAGGCTTTAGCGCCTTTACCAATTAGAAAGTCTGCAATCCAAAGAGCTCGCTCCTGAATAAATTCCGGCGTTTTATTGCCATAAGGCGCAAATTTAGAATCTGCGACATACATCAAATCTTCATTAGGTAACAAAGTGTGGATATGCTTCAGCACAGAAATACCACCAACGCCTGAATCAAAGACGCCTATTGGAGATGCGGAAGTAGGTGTTGCGATAGTATTCAAAATATAAGGCATGGCAAAAGAATTGCTTAAGAGTTTAGCTGAACTCATAGACGAATGTCATCGTCTGTCTCACGCATCAGTTACAATAAACACCTATTTAGAGGATTAACATGAGCAATAGACTAAGTAAAATTTACACAAGAACAGGTGATAGCGGCACCACAGGCCTTGGCGATGGCTCTCGCGTTAACAAAGATAGCCTACGCGTGACCGCAATGGGTGATATTGACGAACTCAATGCCGTGATTGGTTTATTACGCACAGAACCTATCCCCGAAAAAATTCAACACACTTTAGATGATGTGCAACATGACTTATTCGACCTAGGTGGGGAAATCTGCATTCCTGGTTACATTATGGTAAAGCCTGAACGTATCGTTGCTCTAGAAACCACACTAGACGAACTAAATTTGAAACTCGCACATTTGGAAGAATTTATCTTACCCGGCGGGACCCGAGGCGCAGCTTACTGCCATTTAGCACGCACTATTTGCCGCAGAGCAGAACGCTCTTTGGTAAAACTAAGCCGAGAAGAAAGTATCACAGAGACATCCATACAATATCTTAATCGCTTGTCTGATTTATTATTTGTGATGTGTCGTAGTATTAATCAAGCCGCAAACGTTGCAGACGTGCTTTGGCACAACAAAAAGGCGTAATTTTGCAGTTCCCTTTTCACGCAGGCTTATCAGTTATAATCTGCGCAACTTAAAACCTAAGTAATGATGCAATTCACTGAATGATTAAAAAACTAATACAGCGCGTATTCAATAGCGGCAAAAAACAATCAAAACAAGCCAGCCTCAAGAGTGATGGCCTAACAACGAGCAATGCACAACGCATCGCTAGCAAAGTTCATCGCATTGATAAAAAGCTATTAAGTCATGGCGCGCTCAAAACGACTGAAGGCTTACAAAAAGCAGGCTTTGAAGCCTTTGTTGTAGGCGGGGCAGTACGTGATTTATTACTCAAAAGACGCCCAAAAGATTTTGACATTGCGACTAATGCGACGCCTGAACAGGTTAATCGGATATTTAGACGCTCACGCATTATTGGTCGCAGGTTCAGACTAGTGCACGTGATGTTTGGGGAAGAAACCATCGAAGTTTCGACTTTCCGCGGCAGTCACCTTAATGAAGAAAATGAATCACGCAGCAAGATAGCAGACTCAGGCCGCATCTTGCGCGACAACGTATTTGGCAATCAAGAAGAAGATGCTTTACGCCGAGACTTTACGGCAAACGCGCTTTATTACGACCCATCTACCGAAGAAGTACTCGATTTCCATCAAGGGGTTGCTGACATTCAGGCGGGGGTTTTGCGCATGATAGGCGATCCGGTCACGCGCTATAGAGAAGATCCAGTGCGCATGTTGCGTGCAGTCCGCCTATCCGCAAAGCTGGGGCTAGCCATCGATAAAGCCACAGAAGATCCGATTCCCAAACTGGCTGATTTATTACACGACGTACCACCGTCTCGCTTGTTTGATGAAATGCTCAAACTCTTCCTGTCAGGCCATGCGATTGAAAGTGCTGTTGCACTTCGTAAACACGGATTACATCACGGCTTGCTTCCTTTATTGGATGTCGTGCTTGAACAACCTATCGGCGCTAAGTTTGTGAATTTAGCTTTAAAGAATACCGACACACGCGTCAATGAAGGCAAGCCAGTCTCACCTGGATTCTTATTTGCCACCTTGCTTTGGCATGAAGTATTAGTTGCCTGGCAAAAATATGAAAAACAAGGTAATCGCCCTATGCCAGCATTGCATATGGCAATGACTGAAGTTGCAGATATGCAAGCAGAAAAATTAGCGATTCATAAACGCTATAGCGCTACCATGAAAGAAATCTGGGGCTTGCAACCTCGATTTGAGATGCGCGCAGGCAAACGCCCTTTTGGCCTGCTTGAACACCCACGCTATCGCGCGGCTTACGATTTTCTGTTACTACGTTGCCAGTCCGGCGAAATTAGTGCTGAGCTTGGCGATTGGTGGACTGCTTTCGCTAGCGCAGATGGCGAAAAACGCGGTGATTTATTAAAGCCAGAGACTGCACAAAAGCCTCGCCGACGCCGTAGCCGAAGAAAACCTAAATCCGTCCATAGCGCTTCATGAAAACGCAATCAGCTTTTAACAGCACGGCTTATATTGCGCTTGGTAGCAATCTAGCGGATCCACAAAATCAGGTTGAAAAGGCGATACAGGCCATTGCAAAGTCGACAGACATGCAGCTCACCAAGCAATCTTCTTTATATCGAACAGCGCCAGTAGGCTACGATAACCAACCTGATTTCATTAACGCCGTCATCGAAATCAAAACAAATCTAAGTCCATTAGATTTACTACATCGTTTATTTGAAATAGAGAATATACAAGGTAGAGAGCGCCCTTTTCCTAATGCGCCAAGAGTTCTAGACTTGGATTTATTGATGTACGATCAAGTAAAAATGGAAACTGGTGAACTTAATTTACCGCATCCACGTATGCATGAACGTGGCTTTGTCATGCTACCATTTGAAGAAATTGCACCAGATGTAATGATAGGAAATTACGGTTTAGCAAAAACACTCGCTCATCAATGCCAAAACCAAGGTGTTTTTAAGCTGTAGTCTTTATCAGATACTTAATAAACTAAGTAAGCAGGAAAACAAAACGCATGAGCAACCCTAAAAACATCACGGAAAAATTTCCATACATCGTGATTGAAGGCCCGATAGGGAGCGGCAAGACCACGCTTGCTCGCAAACTTGCTGAGCGCTTTCCTGTGAACCTATTACTCGAAAAAGCGGAAGCGAATCCATTCCTGTCTCGCTTCTATGAAGACCAAGAACGCTACGCATTACCAACACAATTATTCTTTTTATTTCAACGCGCAAATCAAATTAAAGATTTAAAGCAACAAGATATTTTTGGCGACGCTGCGATTGCTGACTTCTTTTTAGAAAAAGATCCTTTATTTGCTAGATTAAATCTAGACGATGATGAATTTGCTTTATACAGCCAAATTTATGAGCGCATGCATCTGCAAGCCTCCAAGCCTGATTTAGTGATTTACCTACAAACCCCTGTAGACGCCTTACTTGCACGCGTTGAACAACGCAACATCAGTTATGAACAAGATATTCCAAGAGACTATCTGGCGCGCCTATCTGATGCTTATAGTGAGTTTTTTCATAGCTACGATAGCTCTCCATTACTCATCGTTAACAACGAGAAAATCAATATCACTAATAGTGAAGAAGCATTAGATTTATTGGTGGATCGTATTATGCAAGTACAAAGTCGCCGTGAATTCTTCAATCCCGATTGGGATTAACAAGCAATGTCGCTAAAAAAAATTCAGTCTATGCATGCTCATGCGGAAAAAATCGCCATGCTGACTTGTTACGACTCAAGCTTTGCAAAGTTAAGTGAAGCCGCAGGCGTTGACGTTCTTTTGGTGGGGGATTCTCTAGGAATGGTCTTGCAAGGTGCTGAAAACACCCTAAGCGTGACGATGCAAGAGATGGAATATCACACTAAGTCAGTTGCTGCAGGCATAAAAAGCTGCTGCATCATGACGGATATGCCGATTGGCAGCTACGAACATGACAAAGACATTGCTTTAATCAATGCAAAAAAACTCATTGCAGCAGGTGCGGATATTGTCAAAATAGAAGGCGGCGGCAAGATGGTGGAAACCGCCCAACACCTTATTAACAATGGCATTCCTGTTTGCGCGCATCTTGGCTTTACACCCCAATCAGTTGTTCAGCTCGGTGGCTATCGCATTCAAGGAAAAACAGATGAGAGTGCTCAAAACATCCTAAAAGATGCGGTTGCGATGGATAATATAGGCATCAATCTCGTATTACTTGAAATGGTACCAGCAGCGCTAGCAAAATTGATTACCGAAACCATCAATGCCACAACCATAGGCATTGGTGCCGGAGTGGATTGCGATGGACAAGTGCTGGTGATACAAGACTTACTTGGTATCTATACGGGACCTGCCAATAAACTTCCAAGCGATTTCAAATCGCCACGTTTTACTAAAAACTTTTTAGCCGAAAACACTAGCATTCAAACGGCTGTTTCAGCTTACGTAAAAGCTGTGAAAAATAAAACTTTCCCGGCGCTAGAACACAGCTATTAATTTAGTTTCTACTATGCAAATTATTCAAACTGCGCAATCACTCAGAACGAGACTCTCAAAAGAGGACGCGATCGCTTTCGTTCCGACTATGGGCAATCTACATGACGGTCACTTAGAACTCGTTGCGCAAGCCAAAAAAGAAAATGCATGTGTCGTGGTTAGTATTTTTGTAAACCCATTGCAATTTGGTGCGAACGAAGACTTCGGCAATTACCCTCGCACTTTAGAAGCAGATTTGGCCAAACTGAAAGCCGCAGGGGCTGATGTGGTATTTACCCCAAGTGAGGTAGAAATTTATCCGGATTTTGATGCTTTAAATAACACCAGCAACCAAACCATGATGGTCAGCACGCCTGCCATTGCAGACGAGCTATGTGGCGCATCACGTCCAGGCCACTTTAACGGAATGGCAACTGTTGTTCTTAAGTTATTTAATCTAGTCTTTTTTAATGGTGCATCACGTAAAGTTGCCATTTTTGGTAAAAAAGATTTTCAACAACTGTTGATTATCCGCGAACTAGTTAACCAGTTTAATTTGCCGATTGAAATTATGGCGGCAGAAACAATGCGTGAAGCCGACGGTTTGGCAATGAGCTCAAGAAACGGCTACTTAAACCCAATGCAACGTCTTGAAGCACCGCGCCTACACAAAGCACTTAGCCTTGTAGTTGACGCTGTCAAACAAGGCAATACCGACTTTAAATCTATTGAAACTCAAACCAGTCAATTCCTTACTCAGCTTGGCTGGATAGTCGATTACATTGCTATCCGCTCAAGTAACACTTTGCTGCATGCAAGCCCCACGGATAAACAGTTAATTGTTTTAGGTGCAGCAAAACAAGGAAAAACACGTTTAATCGACAATATAGAATTTAATTTGTAGCACCTCTGCTATTTTGCATGGCTTCTAGTTAGCGACTATAATGTGCGTGCTTTTCAATCAATCACATAGGATCACTATGCAAAGAACCATGCTCAAATCCAAGCTGCATCGAGTGACATGTACCCACTCGGAGTTGGACTATGAGGGCTCTTGTGCCATTGATGAGGCATTGCTTGAGGCAGCCGATATTCATGAGTACCAACAAATTGATATCTACAACATCGGCAATGGTGAGCGTTTCACCACGTACGCAATCCGCGCCCAACGTGGATCTGGCATTATTTCGGTCAACGGTGCTGCAGCACGTAAAGCAGAACCCGGTCATCTATTGATTATTGCCAGCTATGCCAGCTACACCGAACTCGAATTAGAAAAATTCAAACCACAATTAGTCTACGTTGATGATCAAAATCGCATCATCAATCAACGCAATGACATCCCTGTGCAAGCGGCATAAGCCCTGCCTTCAATTTTAGAAAGTATCAAAAAGCCTATGGATTTAGAAACTATGAAACAAGCCGTCATTGACGCGCTTGAAGATATCAAAGGCTATGACATCACTGTAATGGACGTTCGCAAGTTAACTTCTATGGCGAGCTACATGATTGTTGCTAATGCGACTTCATCTCGCCAAACAAAAGCGATGGCAAATAACGTTAGAGAAAAACTTAAAGAATTGGGCGTAGAAGCCCGTGGCGTAGAAGGCGAACGCGAAGGCGAATGGGTGTTAGTTGATTTAGGCGACATCATTGTTCACATCATGCTTCCAGCAACTCGTGCTTATTACAATCTTGAGCAACTATGGGGTGCCGCAGAAGGCAATCGCCATATCACTGCATCTTAAGTTCCAGTAATTCATCAGTTGTAATCTCCATCCATGAAAATACGCATCATCAGCGTTGGCCATAAAATGCCAGAATGGGTGGAAAGCGCATGTCAGGAATACATCAAGCGTATGCCACGCGAGGCAAACATAGAAATCGTAGAAATAAAACCTGACAAGCGCGCCTCTGGCAAAAACTCCAATACTGTTCAAGAAGCCGAAGCTAAACGTATCTTAGAAGCCTGTGGCAAAGACTATGTAATCGCTTTAGATGAACGCGGCAACGAAGTAACTACACTACAATTATCTGAGCGCATGACAAACTGGCTAGGAGGTGGACGTGACGTTTCACTGATTATTGGGGGCGCAGACGGATTACATCCCGATATCAAAAAAAATGCGGATTGGTTATGGAGCTTATCCAAATTGACACTACCGCATGGCATGGTAAGGGTAGTACTTGCTGAGCAACTTTATCGTGCTTGGACTGTCATTAATCATCATCCCTATCACCGAGAATAACCCGCTCCAACAGCGACCAATCACACATGCTGCAATACAAAAATACTTTAGTTTGGTTTCGCCGAGATTTACGCGACTACGATCATGCAGCGCTTTACCACGCGCTCAAAAACTCACAACAGGTATTTTGTGTATTTGTGTTTGACACTGAAATTCTTGATCAACTATCAGACAAAGCGGATCGACGTGTCGAATTCATCTGGGAAAGCGTTAATGAATTAAAAACAGCGCTACAAAAGCATGGTGGTGATTTAATTGTCCGCCATGGCGTCTCTAGAGAAGTGATTCTTGAGGAAGCCTCTCGACTGAACGTAGAAGCCGTTTTCAGCAACCGTGACTACGAGGTAAGTGCAAACGCAAGAGATGAGGATGTTGCTTCTAAGCTCGCACAAAACAATATCGCCTTCCATCAATTCAAAGACCAAGTGCTATTTGAAAAAGATGAGGTGCTGACCCAACAAGGTAAGCCTTATGGCGTTTTCACCCCTTACAAAAATGCGCACTTAAAAAAACTCAACGACTTTTATTTAAAAGCTTACCCAGTCGACAATTATATTAAGCATCTAGCTACTTGCTCAGTGCAAACAATGCCTAGCCTAGAGAGCATGAGTTTTCAACGCACCAACCTTGCTCAAATGAAGTTGCCTACGGGAATGTCTGGCGCAATCAGTCTATTTGAAGACTTCACGAGTCGCATCCGTTTATATCAAGACACGCGCAACTTTCCAGCAATCAAAGGCCCCTCTTACTTATCAGTACATTTAAGATTCGGGACGATTTCCATTCGTCATTTAGCAAGAACGGCTTATCACATGGGTGGTGCTGGGGCTGAAACTTGGCTGAATGAGTTGATATGGCGAGATTTCTACTTTCAAATTCTGCATCATAATCCTAAGGTGGCTGCAAGCAATGCCTATAAAGCAGAGTTTGATGCAATTCCATTCCCTAACAACAAACAACTATTCAAAGCTTGGTGTGATGGAATGACTGGCTACCCTTTAATTGACGCAGCAATGCGCCAACTCAATCAAACAGGGTATATGCATAATCGCCTTCGTATGGTGGCAGCTAGTTTTTTAGTTAAAGACTTGCTCATCGATTGGCGATGGGGTGAGCGTTATTTCGCAGAAAAGTTAATTGATTTTGATTTAAGTGCAAACAATGGTGGCTGGCAATGGGCAGCATCTACTGGCTGTGACGCACAGCCTTGGTTTAGGATTTTCAATCCCATCACTCAATCAGAGAAATTTGATGCTAATGGTAAATTCATTCGAAAATATGTACCTGAATTAGCCAGATGTGAAGACAAAGAAATCCATGCCCCTTGGTTAATACCCCCATTAAAACTACAAGCCATCAACATTGAAATTGGCAAGGATTATCCAGCGCCTGTCGTAGACCACGCAAGCCAAAGAGAACAAGCCTTAGCCTTGTACAAGAACGCCTCTAACGCGGAAAAATTAAAGGCCGAAACAGTAGACAATCAAGGCGAGCTAAGTTAAAGTTCAGGCTAACTATTGATTTGCTTTCTTAAAAGCATTATTCGGGAAAACCCTATGCGCAGCAAAATTATTAATCTATTAACCAGCATCGTGATTGCAGTTGCCATCACCGGCTGTTCAACGGTATCTAACAAAGATCCATTAGAAGGTCTAAATCGCGGCATTTACAAATTTAATGACGTAGCTGACAAAGCAGTATTCAAACCAGTTGCAGGCGCATATAAAGCAGTAACTCCAACCCCTATTCGTGCAGGTGTTAATAACTTCTTCTCAAATCTCAATACCTTTGTTACAACGATTAACCAAGTGTTGCAATTTAAGTTCAGCAAAGCTGCTGAAAGTGCTGGTCGTTTTGTGGTGAACAGTACAGTAGGTATTCTTGGTTTTATCGATGTTGCTTCTAAAGATGGTATTAAAAAACACGATGAAGACTTCGGTCAGACTCTAGCGCACTGGGGCATGGGTGACGGTCCATATCTAGTGCTTCCATTCTTAGGACCAAGCACTTTCAGAGACACTGGCGGCTTGGTTGTTGATTCACTAGCTTTCAATCCAATTGGTTATGTTGAGAACCCAAAATCACGTAACATTTTAATAGGCACTAAATTCATCGATAAACGTGCAGAGCTTCTACCTGGAAGCGATTTACTTGATGAAGCAGCTTTAGATCCATACGCATTTATGCGTGACGCATACTTCCAACGCCGTAAACATCAAATTAATGATGGTGTTGGCAGCACTGGCGATGACGGCTTTGAAGCAGCAGAAGAACCTGCAAAGTAAGCCTAAGAAAGAATTTACACAATAAAAAAGCCCCTTTCGGGGCTTTTTTATTGCTTATACGTCCTAATCACCAGCCACCGTCATATTCTCAATCAAGATAGAACCAACCTGCTTCGAACCTTGAACCAAGACATCATTACCAATCGCTACGATTTGATTCAACATGTCTTTCAAATTACCCGCAATTGTAATTTCTTCAACAGCATGCACAATCACACCGTTCTCAACCCAAAAACCTGCCGCACCACGAGAATAGTCCCCAGTCACCATATTGATGCCGTGGCCTAATAGCTCAGTGACTAACAAGCCTGTCCCCATCGTTTTTAGCATTGCGTTAAAGTCTAAATCGCTATGACTCACTATTAAGTTGTGATTACCGCCTGCATTACCAGTACTGACCATGCCTAACTTGCGTGCTGAATAACTAGACAACATGTAGCCTTGCAACACCCCATTTTTAACTAAAGTTCGTGGCTTTGTTGCAACACCTTCATTATCAAAAGGGCTGCTTGCCAGACCTCTTAACAAATGCGGCTTTTCTTCTATCGTAACAAAAGGCGACATCACTTGCTTACCAAGACTGTCGAGTAAAAATGAAGACTTACGGTACAAACTCCCGCCCGAAATAGCCGAGATCAAATGAGAAATGAGTCCTGAGGACAAAGAGGCATCAAACATTACTGGCACCTGCGCTGTTTTAATCCGTCGACTATTTAGACGCTTCACCGTACGCTCGCCAGCTAGACGACCAACATAAGCAGCACTTTCTAGATCTCCTGGCGCACGTGCCGAGGTATACCAATAGTCTCTCTGCATATTGTCATCGCCATCATCAGCAATCACCGAGCAACTCAAGCCATGCCTAGAACTGGCATAGCCCCCATTGAATCCATTAGAGTTAGCATAAGCAAACATGCCTTCATAGGTCGAAACTGAAGCCCCTTCAGAATTCGTGATGCGCGAATCAACACTGCGTGCAACAGACTCACACTCTTGTGCTAATTTGATCGCCTGATCAACCGTCAAATCCCAAGGGTGATGCAAATCTAAATCGGGAATGTCTTTTGCCATCAGCGCTGCATCGGCCAAACCACAAAATTCATCTTGCGCCGTGTAGCGCGCAATATTGCAGGAAGCTGCCACCGTATCTTGCAAAGCCTGTGGCGATAGATCAGAGGTGCTCGCATGGCCTTTTTGCTGACCAAAATACACAGTCACTGAAACACCTTTATCACGATTGTATTCAATCGTTTCCGTTTCATTCATCCGAACTGAAACATTCTGACCAAAGCCGAGACTCACTTCAGCCTCAGCAGCACTTGCACCAGCTGTTTTCGCAAGTTGCAAAACGCTTTCGCTCATTTGCTGCAACTCAGCTAATGAATAGGTAAAACGAGGCTCACTCATAAGTGTTTTATACCGTTCTCTCAGAGGAAAATCTAAAAACTGCTATCATATCGCACTATGAAACCTAACAAGACACATTCACAAGCGGCCGAAGAGGATTTAATCGAGCCTATCAGCAAAACCAAATTAAAAGCCGAGGCCGATGCCCAGCAAGAAATCGGTGTTAAATTAGTTGCCCTGCCCGCGAGTAAATTAGCACAGCTAGATTTGCCAGAACGTTTAATAGATGCCATTAACGAAGCAAAACGCATCACTGCCAATGGCGCCATTCGTCGTCAAAAGCAGTACATCGGCAGCTTAATGCGCGACATCGACGTGACGCCTATTGTTGAACAAATGCAAAAATGGGAAGGCAAAAATACAGCTGAAAATGCTTATTTTCACCAACTCGAAAACTGGCGCACCCGTTTAATCGCTGATGAAAATGCGCTATCAGAATTTATGGGGATTTATCCTAATGTGGATAGTCAACAAATTCGCACGCTCATTCGCAACGCTCGCCGTGAAGCTTCATCCAACAAACCACCTAAAAGCAGTCGCGAATTATTCAAACTACTGCGTGAAGTTACAGGCGAAACAAACCAGGGTGAAGATATAGAGTTTACTGATTAAGACTAACGTCCGCCTCTGTCCATTGCCTGTTCCGAGTGTAAACAACTTTTACTGCTTTACCTGCATATTGCTTAACTGCAGCTGATAAAGCTTCGACCGAATTAGTCTCAACATCACCAATCCGCAACAAAACATCATCCTTTTGCAAGCCCGCTTGCTCAGCTGGAGAACCCTCCATCACCACCATCACTATTAAACCAGGATCCTTATCCCCTTCTTCAGGCACCTTAATATGCGCACCAAATCTGGGGGGCGTTAACTTGGCCCAAAATGAAGCAAAGTAACTGTAAGTCTGTCCCTGCTCTGGCGTCGCTTGACCTGTTTTTTTAGCTTCTCTTATATTCTGTATTTTCACACTCGCAGGTGTTCCACCCATTTTTTCCGTATACACCAACACTGTATGCGCCTTTACTTTTTGGGCTTGCGGCAAAACATCCTCAGGAGGCACATGACCCGCCTTAAAACTTGAGTAGCCCAGCAATTCATAACCAAGTTCTTGCATACGCTGATAATCCGCTATTTGATCTTTGCCCGCTAAAACCTTCGGTGGCTCAGTCGTTTGCATTTTTTTGGCATTGGTAGGCTTGCTTGATGTGTAAGCATTTGAAAATGGATTTTGATTCTCCAAAAAATTACCTTCAGATGTCTTGGTTTGTGATTTTATGCTCTCTTCTGCATGTGTATCAGCTGCTCCAGCCAGCAAAGTAAAAGCAGACATCACAAAAGCAATAAGCATTACAATAACAACATGCATTTTCTTTCCTTTCAAGGACTGAACTAGTAAGAATTCAGCGGGCACTTTACAATTAAATGATTCATTTCGTAGACATCATTCATCACATAATAATTCAATGACAGCACAAACTATTAAAATCGGCCTTGTTTCAATTAGCGATAGAGCGTCCACAGGTGTTTATCAGGACCTAGGCTTGCCCCATCTAGAAGCATGGCTCAAACAAGCGCTTACCACCCCATGGACTGCTTTAACACGACTTATTCCAGATGAGCAAGATGTCATTGAAGCCACATTAAAAACATTAATTGATGATGAAGGATGCAACCTAGTATTAACGACTGGAGGCACAGGCCCTTCGCTTAGAGATGTAACGCCTGAAGCAACAATGGCGGTCGCCGACAAAGAAATGCCTGGCTTTGGTGAACAAATGCGTCAAATTAGTTTAAATTTCGTACCCACTGCCATCTTGTCCAGGCAAGTTGCGGTAATTAGAAAGAACGCCCTGATTATTAACTTACCAGGACAGCCTAAAGCAATTGCACAAACACTAGAAGGCTTAAAAGATGACGCTGGCAATATCAAAGTGCATGGAATTTTTGCCGCCGTCCCTTATTGCTTAGATTTAATTGGTGCGCCGTACATTGAAACCAATCCAAAATTTGTTCAAGCGTTTCGTCCAAAATCAGCATCTAACAAATCATAATCGAGCACACGCCATGAGTCTAAATATAACCCCAATTTATGCAGCCATTTTAGCCTTGCTTTTCATATATCTATCTATCAACACAATCAAAACTAGACGGACACACAAAATATCCATCGGTGATGGTGGTGAAAAAGCATTATTAAGAGCATCTCGAGTCCACGCTAATTTTGCTGAGTATGTGCCATTCACCATCCTTTTAATTGGCATTCTAGAAACTCAATCCTATTCATCATGGATTATTCACGGCTTATCAATCGCCTTAATAATCGCCAGAATTTCACATGCTTATGGCTTAAGCCAGTTAAATGAAAATTTTAGATTTAGGATTTTTGGTACATCAACAACACTCAACATCATGGCAACCTGTGCTTTCTTAATTCTATTTAAACCTCTGCTAGCTTCTGCATAATTCAAAAAAAAACCATGCAATCAGAATTTAATTTAATCAAAGAGTACTTTACGCGCCCAAGCAAGAATGCAGACTTAGGCGTGGGTGACGACGCTGCTCTTGTAAGCACTAGTCCAGGTCATCAACTTGCAATATCATCAGATATGTCAGTAGCAGGCACTCACTTTTTTAATGACTGCCAGCCCTACTTTATTGGCTGGAAATCACTTGCGGTCAATATTTCGGACATGGCGGCGATGGGAGCGAACCCCAAATGGGCAACCTTAGCGATTGCAATTCCCGACACAGACAAAGCCTGGCTAAGTGAGTTCTCCCGTGGCTTTTTTGCTTGTGCTGACGATTTTAACGTTAGTCTGATTGGTGGAGATACTACTCGCGGACCACTTAATATTAGCGTGCAAATCATGGGGGAAGTTCCAAATGGACAAGCCCTCAGACGCGATGGTGCAAAATCAGGTGATGAAATTTGGGTTTCCGGCTCATTAGGTGGCGCTGCGCTTGCGGTGCATAAAATCCAGAAGAACACCTTAGACGCAAAAAAGCCTAGCGATCAATCTTTAGTAGAAAAACTTCAGCATCCTCAGCCAAGAATAAATTTAGGCTTAGCACTTCGTGGGATTGCCCATAGTGCAATTGATCTTTCTGACGGCTTAATTGCAGACCTTGGTCATATTCTGGAGAGCTCACAACTAGGTGCAACCATAGATTGGTCAAAAATCCCACACTTTGACTCAGCCCCTGAGAACCTCAGCGTCGAAACCATACAAACCTTTGCACTCACTGGCGGAGACGACTACGAGTTATGTTTTACAGCACCATCAAACCGTCATTCAGATATCATTAATATCGGCAAGTCTCTAGGCATCCCTTTGTCTCAGGTTGGCATCATCAAAGCTATTGAAGGCCTGATTGTTCTAGATGACAAAAATAATCCAATATCAATACAAGGAACTGGTTATGACCATTTCAAATAATCAAAAAATGCCTAAGCTGCGTTTTTTATTTCAACACCCACGCCATTTACTAGCATTAGGCTTTGGGTCTGGCTTAGCGCCTAAGGCGCCAGGCACTTTTGGTACTATCCTTGGATTAGCCGCCTTTGGTTTAATCGCAGGCCACCCACTTTGGCTACAGCTGATTATCATTGCCCTGCTATTTCTGATTGGCATTTCAATTTGCGGTGAGACTGCTGAAGCACTTGGTACGCCAGATCATGGCAGCATCGTCTGGGATGAGATTGTCGCGATGATGCTTGTTCTCGCATTCACACCCCCGCACATTCTTTGGTGGGGCATTGCATTTATCTTGTTCAGACTGTTCGACATCTGGAAACCATTTCCAATAAAACAGTGCGATAACCTAATCAAAGGTGGCTTTGGCGTCATGTTTGACGATTTGCTTGCTGCCATTTATGCCATTCTTTTAATTCAATTCAGCATATGGCTACTGACAATTTATCTCGCTTAGCGCTATCTAATTTAGCAACAGAAATTGGTGAGCTTCTACTCGCTAAGAATCGTGTGCTATGTTTGGCAGAATCTTGCACTGGCGGACTGGCTTCCGGATTAATCACTGAAATTCCTGGTAGCTCAGCTTGGTTTGATAGCGGCTTAGTGGTTTACAGCAATCAAGCCAAGCAAGATCTTTTGAACGTCTCAGCAGAAAGCCTTAGGCAACATGGCGCAGTGAGTGAACAAGTCGCCGTCGAAATGGCAATTGGCGCACTCAATCAAGGCCGTGCAAATGTTGCGGCAAGCGTCACGGGCATTGCAGGGCCAGACGGTGGCACAGAAGAAAAGCCTGTAGGGACAGTTTGTTTTGCTTGGGCAGGAAATGGCATAGCATCGACCGCCACCACAAAACATTTCTCAGGCAATCGCCAAAATATCCGCGAACAATCCATCCTCACTCTTCTCAATGGCATAAAACAAGCACTTAGTTAAACATATTTAAAAACTACTGTACGTTCGTACAATGTTTTGTTAAAGTTAACTTTCTAGTAAAAAACTGCTTTTTGATCCGCCGCTTTATCAAAAATTAAAGCAAAGTAAAAATAGAGCCATATCATTGAATGATGGCAATTTATCCACCTGACAGCCTTACTTTCAAGGCCGATTTGTGGAATAATTGATAGCTTGATTTGAAGACTCTTTTTTGCATTTAAATGGCACCAAAAAGTATCAATCAATCAGTAACAGACCAAAAGAGGACAACATGGACGACAACAAAAGCAAAGCACTGGCAGCAGCACTGTCGCAAATTGAAAAACAATTCGGCAAAGGCTCCATCATGCGCATGGGCGACACAGACGTCGCTGAAGATATTCAAGCTGTTTCCACAGGCTCTCTTGGTCTAGACATTGCACTAGGCATTGGCGGCTTACCACGTGGCCGTGTCATTGAAATTTACGGTCCAGAATCCTCTGGTAAAACTACACTCACGCTTTCAGTCATTGCTCAGATGCAAAAATTGGGCGGCACTGCAGCGTTTATCGATGCTGAACACGCACTCGATCCACAATACGCACAAAAATTAGGCGTTAATGTTGGTGAGCTTTTAATTTCTCAACCAGACACTGGTGAGCAAGCACTTGAAATTGCCGACATGCTAGTTCGCTCAGGCTCTGTTGATATTGTTGTAGTCGACTCCGTAGCAGCTTTGGTACCAAAAGCTGAAATCGAAGGCGAAATGGGCGACTCTCACATGGGCTTGCAAGCTCGCTTAATGAGTCAAGCACTTCGTAAGCTAACAGGCAATATCAAACGCACTAACACTATGGTGATTTTCATTAACCAAATTCGTATGAAAATTGGTGTGATGTTTGGTAACCCAGAAACCACGACTGGTGGTAACGCACTTAAATTCTACGCATCGGTCAGACTTGATATTCGTCGTACTGGCGCAATCAAGAAGGGTGACGAAGTCATCGGTTCTGAAACACGCGTTAAAATCGTTAAAAACAAAGTGGCGCCGCCATTCAAGCAAGCTGAATTCGATATTCTTTATGGCGAAGGTATTTCACGAGAAGGCGAAATCCTTGAACTTGGAGCAAACCTCAAGATTGTTGAAAAAGCGGGTGCTTGGTATAGCTACAATGGCGAAAAAATTGGCCAAGGCAAGGACAATGCACGCGAGTATCTTCGCGAGAACCCAGAAATCGCCAATGAAATTGATGCAAAAATTCGCGCTAACGCCAAAGGTAATTTGGATGCTGTTGTGAAGACTATTGGCCCGGATGACGCCGCAGACTAAACAAAAAAAGCCGCAAGTGAGCTTGCGGCAACGTGCGCTAGATTATTTAGCAAAGCGAGAATACAGCGTTACAGAGTTAAGCAAGAAATTAGCAACCGTCGCAAAACAATATGAATTAGATGCGACACAAATCCCCGAAATTTTAGAGGATTTTAGAAAACGTAATTGGGTATCAGACGCACGCTTCACTGAGCAAATTGTACACGCGCGAAAATCAAAATTTGGTAGCGCCCGTGTGGCGAATGAGCTGCGTGAAAAAGGAGTTTCTGATGAGTTAATTGCAGACGCCCTCGAAAGCATCAAGATTAATGAACTAGAAAATGCCAAACAAGTATGGCGTAAAAAATATGCGCACGCACCTCAAAGTCGAGAAGAGTGGGCAAAACAAGCGCGGTTTTTGCAAAGTCGTGGCTTTGGATTTGAAATAATAAAAAAAGTGATTAACGAACAAGAGGACGAAGCTTAGTAAACGCAGATAAATTTAAAAAGCGTGTTAAGCATTTAAAACCACAATGAGTCAGCCTAACAAAATATCCGTTAAACAAATTCGCCAACAATTTTTAGACTTTTTTGCCTCTAAAGGCCATCAAGTGGTTGCGTCTAGCTCCTTAGTTCCTCACGGCGACCCTACTCTGCTTTTCACTAACGCAGGCATGAATCAATTCAAGGATGTCTTTCTAGGTTTTGATAAACGTCCATACACTCGCGCAACAACCAGTCAAAAATGTGTGCGCGCAGGCGGTAAGCACAATGACTTAGAGAATGTTGGCTATACAGCTCGCCATCACACATTTTTCGAAATGCTTGGCAACTTCAGCTTTGGTGATTACTTCAAACGCGATGCGATTAAATACGCATGGGAATTACTGACTGAAGTTTACAAACTGCCAAAAGAAAAACTCACCGTCACGGTTTATGCAGACGATGATGAAGCTTACGATATCTGGGCTAAAGAAATTGGCGTGCCGACAGAACGCATTATTCGTATTGGCGATAATAAAGGTGCACGTTACGCATCAGACAACTTCTGGATGATGGGCGACACTGGCCCTTGCGGCCCTTGTACAGAAATTTTCTACGATCACGGCGAGCACATTTGGGGTGGCCCTCCAGGCAGCCCAGAGGAAGATGGTGACCGCTTTATCGAAATCTGGAACAACGTGTTCATGCAGTTCAACCGCGATGAAGCGGGCGTCATGCATCCGCTGCCAAAACCATCTGTTGATACTGGCATGGGTTTAGAACGTATTTCAGCGGTGTTGCAAGGTGTTCACGCCAACTACGAAATTGACTTATTTCAAACACTCATCGCAGCAGCAGCCCGTGAAACCAAAACGGCGGATCTAGACAGTCCGTCATTAAAAGTATTGGCTGATCACATCCGTGCTTGTAGCTTCTTAATTGCTGACGGTGTAATTCCAGGGAATGAAGGCCGCGGTTATGTGTTGCGCCGCATTATTCGTCGCGCAATTCGCCATGGCTATAAGCTAGGTGCCCGTGCAGCGTTTTTCCACAAAATGGTCACGGATTTAGTCGCTGAAATGGGTGAAGCTTATCCAGAATTAGCCAGCGCGCAAACACGTGTCACTGAAGTGCTCAAACAAGAAGAAGATCGCTTCTTTGAAACCATTGAAAATGGCATGGCAATTTTAGAAGCTGAATTAGCGGACATGGCCAAATCGGGCAACAACACATTTAATGGTGAAACTGCGTTTAAATTGCACGACACCTATGGCTTCCCCTTAGATTTGACGGCTGATGTTTGTCGCGAACGCGAAGTCTCTGTTGATGCCGCCGCATTCGATGCAGCAATGTCACGCCAAAAAGAACAAGCCCGCTCAGCCGGAAAATTCAAGATGGCAACTAACTTGGAATATGACGGCAAAGCTACGAATTTTCAGGGTTACGATATACTCGAAACTGCTGCCACCGTTTTAGCACTCTACAAAGATGGCAGCTCAGTAAAAACACTTAACGAAGGCGATCTGGGTGTCGTGGTATTAGATGTCACGCCTTTTTATGCGGAATCAGGCGGTCAAATCGGCGACTGTGGTGAACTCAAAAGCAGTGACGGCATTTTTGGCGTTGAAGATACGCTCAAAATTCAAGCTTCAGTATTTGGCCACCATGGCGTTTTAAAAACTGGCAAATTGTCAGTCGGCGATACGTTGCAAGCACGGGTCAATATCAGCGCTCGCAACAACACCATGCGTAACCATTCAGCAACTCACTTAATGCATAAAGCCTTACGTGAAGTGCTGGGTGAGCATGTGCAACAAAAAGGCTCATTGGTTGATACAGACAAAACACGTTTCGACTTTGTGCATAATGCGCCGATGACGGATGAAGAAATCAATCGCGTTGAACAAATCGTCAATGCTGAAATTCTAACAAATGCACAGACACAAGCACGCGTCATGGATATTGAATCTGCGCAGAAAACTGGCGCGATGATGTTATTCGGCGAAAAATATGGTGACGAGGTACGCGTATTAGACATTGGCTCTTCACGCGAACTTTGTGGTGGTACACATGTAAGCCGCACTGGTGATATCGGTCTATTTAAAATCACAGCAGAAAGCGGCGTTGCTGCTGGTGTACGTCGTTTAGAAGCAACCACTGGCGAAGGCGCATTAAAACTTGTGCAAGCGCAACAAGCACTACTTAACCAAGTAGCAGCAGAATTAAAATCTCCGGCACATGAGCTCACTAGCAAAATCAGTCAACTTCTTGATTCACAAAAGTCGCTAGAAAAAGAACTAGCGCGCTTAAAATCCAAACTCGCTTCTTCACAAGGTGATGACTTAGCTGATCAAGCCACGGAAATTAATGGCGTGAAAGTTTTAGCAGCTAATTTGGAAGGCGCTGACGCCAATGCTTTAAGAGAAACCATGGATAAGCTTAAAGATAAACTCAAGTCAGCTGCGATTGTCCTAGCTAGCGTCAATGATGGCAAAGTAAGTCTCGCAGCAGGCGTAACAAGTGATTTAATCTCTAAACTAAAAGCTGGTGATTTGGTCAACCACGTAGCAAGCCAAGTTGGCGGCAAAGGTGGTGGCAAACCTGATATGGCGATGGCTGGTGGCACAGATGCCAGCCAACTCCCCCAGGCATTAGCTAGCGTCACCGCTTGGGTACAACAAAAACTTAATTAATTTTTTACTTTTAATCTAACCTAAAATCTTATGGCACTCATCGTACAAAAATACGGCGGCACCTCAGTTGGTAGCCCAGAACGCATTAAAAATCTCGCGCGTCGCGTTGCGCGCTTCAAAGCACTTGGTCATCAAATCGTCGTGGTTGTATCTGCGATGTCAGGTGAAACTAATCGACTAATTGGTCTTGCTAGAGAAGTGATGGCAGAGCCAGATCCACGTGAATTAGACGTCATGGTATCAACCGGTGAACAAGTAACTATTGGCTTAACAGCCATGGCCTTGATGGAACTAGGCATTAAAGCAAAAAGCTACACGGGTGCACAAGTTCGTATCGTAACGGATGATGCGCATACTAAAGCACGCATTCTTCACATTGATGAAAAACGCATCCGCGCTGATTTAGATGCGGGCAATGTCGTAGTCGTCGCTGGTTTCCAAGGTGTTGATGAAAACGGCAATATCACAACACTTGGCCGCGGTGGTTCAGATACTACTGGCGTAGCACTGGCTGCCGCCTTAAAAGCTGATGAATGCCAAATCTATACAGACGTAGATGGCGTGTACACAACCGACCCACGCGTGGTACCAGAAGCACGACGTCTTAAATCAATCACCTTTGAAGAAATGTTAGAACTTGCGAGCCAAGGTTCAAAGGTATTGCAAATTCGCTCTGTTGAATTCGCAGGCAAATACAAAGTAAAACTACGTGTACTTTCAAGCTTCGAAGAAGATGGTGAAGGCACATTGATTACATTTGAAGATTCCGAAAATAAGGACAGCAACATGGAACAACCTATTATCTCAGGCATCGCATTTAACCGTGATGAAGCCAAAATTACTGTACTAGGGGTGCCTGACAAACCTGGCATCGCATACCAAATTCTTGGCCCTGTCGCCGATGCCAACATCGACGTGGATATGATTATCCAAAATACAGGTGCAGACGGCACAACTGACTTCACGTTCACTGTACACAAAAACGAGATGCCAAAAGCCCTCAGTATTTTACGAGATCAAGTGCAAGCACATATTGGTGCACGTGAAATCAGCGGCGACGACAAAATTGCTAAAGTTTCAGTGGTTGGTGTGGGCATGCGTTCACACGTAGGCATTGCAAGCCAAATGTTCCGCACATTGGCAGAAGAAGGCATCAACTTACAAATGATCTCAACCAGCGAAATCAAAATTGCTGTTGTGATTGATGAAAAATACATGGAGTTAGCGGTTCGCGTATTGCACAAAGCATTTGGACTAGAAGCAGCTTAAGCGCTAGCGAGCACTAAACTTACATTGATTTTTAGGGCGCAATCGAGTATCGTTACGCCCTCGTAACAAAGCAACAAAACGGAGAGCTGGCCGAGTGGTCGAAGGCACTTCCCTGCTAAGGAAGCATACGGGCTTAAATCTGTATCGAGGGTTCGAATCCCTCGCTCTCCGCCAAACACTGGTGTGTTTATCGCAAAATTGCTTAATTTCCGCTGGAAATAAAACCAAGTTCGCGTATAATTCACGCCTCACGCGCCCGTAGCTCAGCTGGATAGAGTACTTGGCTACGAACCAAGGGGTCAGGAGTTCGAATCTCTTCGGGCGCACCATACAAAACAAAGGCTACCTTCGGGTGGCCTTTTGTTTTTAAGACTATCCGTTTGTACTTGCAAAGCCATAATTCAAAACCATGACAGACTCAAACAGCCAGGCAAACAACCCACTTCATGGCATTACGCTAGAAGTCATCGTGACTGCTCTATTTGAACATTACGGCTGGGATGGCCTCGCTGAACGTATTCCAGTCAATTGCTTTATGAATGATCCAAGCATTAAATCTAGCCTCAAGTTTCTTCGCAAAACTCCGTGGGCAAGAGACAAAGTAGAGGCCTTGTATTTATCGCTGATGCGAAAAAAATAAAGATATTTGCAATGGAAAATCTTGAGCAATTAAAACCCAAGCAGGCTATTCCACGAGGAATCATCAAGGCGCTTTCGCTTAAACAGCCTTATGCATGGCTGATTGCCAATGGTTATTTATTAGTGGATGACCGCACTTGGGGCACCGGATATCGGGGCCCGATGCTGATTCATGCCAGCAAGGGCATTTACGAAGAATATTACGACTATCTAGTCGCACAAACAGATATCCCACTCCCAAGTAAAGATCAGTTAGGCTATGGCGGAGTGGTTGGGATTGCACAATTGATCTTATGTGCTCGCCCGGATGAAGCACCTTCCACGCTGACGCGTGAACAACGCGCCCATTTTAGTGGTGTTCCTCGTGATGGGTTTGGGTTCTTGTTTGAACATGCAAAGCCGTTGGCGCTGATACCCTGCCCCGGTAAGCTTGGTATTTTTGAGATTGATATGGATGCACTATTAGCCGCCCCGCCACCTGCACAGACTTCTCTCTTTTGATTTAAGCACCTTTTTAATTCAGCCAAACAGCAGACCGCTTAACGAGTCAGTGCATTAAATACTTATCTTTTAATAAAGCCCTTGTAATATTTCAATTCAGCCTCAATTTGATTATTGTTATATCTGCTAAACGCCACACCTGAAAGAGAATAAATGTTACTCATATTACTAGGCCTAATTTTAGCTTTATTACCACTCATCCTCACTACGGCTTTTCCACATCTTATTGTGATTAGCATTTACGCAGGATTGGTTCCTTGGATTGCAATCGGATGGGCAGTCATTGGCGTAACTATCATATTAAGACGACAAAGAATCGCTGAATGGCGTGAAAATCGCAAACGTAAAAAAATGACAAAAAAGAATTAAGTGTGTTTGATTTTTTAAAAGGAACTATTCAGGATTTATCTACCTAAATAAGTAGTTGCAATATTGCAATAACCTCCCACGGGAATATAATGCCTAATATGACTAAAACGACAACAAAACATTCTAAAGCCTATTTAAGATTTCTCAGTCTTGCGGCTGCGATACATGATCTTCCTGGCATTCCTCACTTGGATAGCACTGAAGAGAAACTCCTCAATCTATTAGCGCTCAATATCAATTCAGGCCAAAAAGTAAATGTGCTTGAAGCGATGAATTTAGTTCCAGATGCTTCACCTGCTACTGTACACAGACGCCTAAAAACTTTGCGTAAGAAAAACATGATTACGTTAAATGTTGATGCGATTGATAACCGTATCAAATACATAGAAATCACAGATGTAGCAGTTGAATATTTCACCAAGCTTGGGCAATGCCTAAGTCTGGCAAATAAAACTTAATCCAAACAACTAAGGCAGATTCATCTGCCTTTTTTATTATTTAATCTATGACAGCATTTTCACCATCAATGTCACAACGCATTATCAAAGCATCTAGACGTTTCATATTTGAAGCGATCGGCGTTGCAATTGTATGGACGCTTCTATTTAAATTGAATATGTGGGTATTTAAATCTTTAGAAGTTAATCATTTTGTCAGCTGGATTTTCCTTCCAGCATTTATTCGAATTTTGTCAGTGCTTTTATTTGGATGGGCTGCGGTTATAGGGCTTATTATTGGAGCAATAATTACAAGCCAACCTGCAGATATAGGTCATACAAGCCCTTATCTGCTTGCCATTATCTCAGGCGTAGGGCCAATGATTGCAGTTCGATTCTGTGAGTACATTTTAAAACTTCCACCCACATTAATTGGTATTCGTCCTAGCCACTTATTTATATTTGCAATAACAGGGGCATTTGTTAATGTTAGCCTAAACGGTTATTACTTCGCACTTCATCAACTTCCTTCACACCCAATCACCTGCCTATCCCCAATGTTTATTGGAGATATGTTGGGCAGCATCATTATGCTATACGTCGCATCATTCACACTCAAAGCCTGCGTAAAAGCGGGTTCTCATTAAAATAAATTCATTTTAGATTTTTGTAGACAAGCTGCATCAATGTCAGTAATATTCACTTACTGTACGAACGTACATTAAGTGAATAAAGGTGAAAAAGATGAATCCACTCAGTTTTATGTCTAGCTATACACGCAAGCCACAACATCACTCAAACCGTAATGTTGCTGAAATTTATATGCGCACATCATATCGCAGCGCTTATATTCCGCTTTACAGCCATAAAGCTGGTAAATCTCTGTCAAATGTTGCTGAACATATTGAAGCGACCTTAAGCGCAGATGATCATTTAGTTAAAAATCCAACGGCCTCTTACTTTGTACGCGTTAAAGGTGATGCGATGAACACGGCTGGTATTTTTGATGGGGATGTTGTCGTGGTCGACCGATCAATTGACCCTAGTATCGGTCAAATTGTATTGGCGGAAGTTGATGGTGAATTTACAGTGAGATATTTAGGTCAACAGCAACTTACTGCAGCGAATACACAATACGAATCAATTTCTTTTGCAGATGCAGAATCTGTCGCACTCATTGGAGTTGTTACAGGCTCTATGCGCAAGTTTGCGTAAGCCGCACCCTAATGCAGATTATTCTGCTTGGTAGCGATATGCCCAATCAGCATGGAAATTAAATTAATCACAATCAACGCAAGCAGTGAATAAAACAATATGCCGTGTAATCGATAAAAAGGTCGGCTAGCAAAAAAATCGAAAAACACGGCAATGCCTGTTAAAGGCAAGGCCAAAAGAATCAGATAATAAGCACGATGTAACTTACGGTTAATCCATAGATGTTGAGGCAAGCTAGGTGTATGAATTAATTTACCCTGATTTCTCACAATCCATTCAAACAAAATCAGTATAAAAATAACACTCCCAGGGAAAATGTGCCCCACATAATACAAGGCAGCAAAAGGTCCCGTTTCTGTCTTGATGCTTTCACCAGTCCACCAAGTAAGTAAAAGCATTAAGGCAACCACCACATGGATAGCAACTAGGTGGCGACCTTGATACTTAGGCATCACTAAGCCTTACTTGCTTGTTGCAATAATTGATAAATCTCATCCTTCAAGCGCAGTTTTTCTTTCTTTAAGCTCTCAGTTTCTTCCTGAGTCGCAAGCTCAATTTGAGCCTCAATATTTTTAATCTTTTGATCTAACTCATTATGATGATCAAACAATCGCGTGAAGTGCAAATCGGTATGTTTAAGCTGTGTAATTAATTCGCGATATTCTGGAAACATTTAGAACTCCTAATACAGTGAAGAATGTTTTGATTCTACGCTTTGATGATTGGATGAATATATTTAACCGACATTCTCTTGACCTATATCAAATATCATCTAAAGAAGAGAATCAGAAAAATTAGTCTGCAAAACTTTATTTATACCAAGATTAAAATCGTTACAATGTATTCATCTGTTACAGGCTTTATTGATAGCAAAATACAATCTTCCATTAATGAAAAAAATATTAAAAATTAGCTTAATAATTTCAGCCGTTTTAATGGCGCTGATGACCTATATTTTGCTCATAGGCTTTGATCTAAACGCAAATTACATTAATCAGGAAATTGAAAAAAACTTAAGCGAAAACTTAGGCCGCAAAGTAGTGATTGATGGCCCAAGCAGCTTCAGAATTAATGCCAAGCCAAGCATCGTCTTGCGTAACTTCTACATTGCTAATCCAGATGGGTTTACTGAAGCAACAAGCCCTCATCTTTTTTCAGTTAAAGAAGCAAAACTCTCACTCAATTTATGGGGGCTGCTTTATGGTCGGTTGATTATAGACAATGTTTCAGGTCAGGACTTGAATCTAGATCTAGTGGAAACGAAAGACGGCCGCAATAATTGGTCTTTTAAACAAACGCCCGAAGACCCAGATAGCTTAGTTTTAATTTTAAATTTACTTGAACACTCTGAGTTTAAAAACATCAATCTGAATAAATTGAATATCAGCTATCAAAGACAAGGTGAAAAACCACACACTTTCAAGCTAAAAAAAATGGATGCACACTTAAGTGCTAAAGATAATATATCAATCAATCTAGAAGGGATAGTTGAAGATAAGTTTCCATACAAGATTTCTGCCAAAGGGCACACACTACAATCGCTCATCAATGTTATCCAAGCTAAGCAACCATCAAATCAATCGGATGCTAAATATGACGAAAATCATTGGCCATTCGAATTAAATTTAGACTTTTTAGAAAGTCATTTGAATGTTTCAGGCACTTTAAATGTTGATGATACAAAGCTCGCTGTTGATCTAGAAACACCCGACTTAAGAAAATTTGGCAAATTACTGGATTTGCAATTACCCAATACTGGCATTGCCAAAATATCAAGCAATATTCTAATCAAAGAACAAACTGTTCAAGTAGACAAACTTACTGGCACTCTTGGTAAATCAGAATTGACAGGCAAGCTAATTATCTTGAATGAAGCACGCCTAAAAATTACTGGTGAGATCAACTTACCCACCCTCGACTTCACGCCTTTAATACAAGCAGATAACAATGAGAAGCCGTCACCACCCGACAACTATATTCAGCTATATCGTCAAATACTCAAGAATGAGTTAGATTTAAGCGGATTGGGATTAGCGGACGCTGATATTAAATTAAATATCAAACAAATTTTAGGATTGCCAGGCAAAATTTCGGAAGCGAAAGCGCAATTTAAATTAAAAAACAGCAAGCTCAGCATCCCCATGCAATTGAATATGGCAGAAGTTAATTTAAACGGTCAGTTTGAAGCGAATCCCAATCAAAACGCTTCGACTCTTATGGTTAAATTCTGGACGCATGAAGAAGAGATTGGTGACCTAGCAGAGCTACTACTTGGCATTAAAGGCATCAAAGGGCAACTTGGACACTTTGAACTAAAGGCACAAGCGCAAGGTTCGAAAATACGAGAAGCCTTAGAGAATCTCGACGTCAAAATGCACGTCGACAAAAGCCATCTTAGCTACGGTAATACCGACGGAAATAAAGCCGTCAACTTTGATATTGATGCTCTCAATTTCAGCCTTCCTCCAGCTAAACCCCTTAACATTAGGTTCATCGGCAGTCTGCTAAACCAACCTTTAGTCATCAATGTTGATGGAGACTCAATCGCACAAATTGCAAAATCCGAACAAGGCAAACTAAAACTAAAAGCTGAAGCAAAGAATACGCTCATCAATGCATTGGCAGACTATTCAATCAAAAACAATCAGCCAAGCTTCAATTTAGAATTCAAATTAAATTCATCCGACGCTCGAGATATTGCAAACTGGTTTGGCTTACAAAATGCACAGAAAGTGCCATTCATGGTATCTGGCATTTTTAATTCCGATGAGAATGCATGGCATCTAAAAGACCTTGCCATCAAACTTGCCTCTAGCGACTTAAAAATTAATGCCAACCGTAGCGGTCTCAAGCAACGACCATTACTCACACTGAATATTGAAGGCCAACAGATTGACGCAAATGAGCTTGGAAAACTCATTCCCGACGCTCAATCTCAAAAAAATATCAGCACCAATAAAAAGCAAAGTAATTTCAATCTGAACATTCCAATACTGCCTAAAGGATTGGATCTATCTGATGCCGATATTAGAACAAACATTAAACAAATTAACGGCCCTTCAATCATCGTTAAAAATGTTGAATTCAATGCTCGGATTAGAGATGGCTACATGAACACCTCTCCTTTCTTAGCATCAATTAACAGCATCAATTATGACGGTGCGATTTTGCTAGATATGCGCAGCAGTGATCCCGGCATCAAACTTTGGTTAAACGCAAATCAGGTCAATATTGGCGCCGTGTTAAAACAACTGAATATCAGCCAAGATCTGGAAGCACACGTCAGCAATATCAATTTATATTTAGAATCTCACGCCAGTTTATTAGGCGATTTAATCGCCCAGGCAAAACTTATTGCTGTCCTAAACCAAGGTGAAATTAAGCTTAAAGACCCAAGCACAAAATCCAGCGCTTTAATTAAAATTGAGCAAGGCACGGTCACTGCATCACCCAAAGAAAAGCTATCACTCAAATTGCTGGGGGCCATCAACCAAGCACCAATTAGCATTAATCTCGAGACCTCATCCACTAAAGATTTATTAGATGCTCATAAAAACATACCGATTGATTTAGTCACCAAAATATCAAACACATCACTCAATCTATCCGGTAATTTATCAAGAGATATTTATGAACCAAATATTCACCTGCAGCTTAATGCTTCAGGAAAAACCCTAAGTGATTTAAATCAACTTTTAAACTCAGACTTACCACCTTGGGGGCCATGGAATCTTTCTGGTGGCTTTCATATGAACAAAGATAGCTATCTGATTAAGAATTTAAGCATGCAAGTAGGAAATAGCACTCTAGAAGGGAACGGCAGCCTATTAACGTCATCCAATCCGCCTAAAGGAGACATTCGCCTAAGAGCACAAAAGATTAGATTAGAAGACTTCAGCATGGACGAATGGTCGAAAAATCAAAAAAATAGTGCCCACGAAAACAATAAAGCCAATGCTGATAAAAGAGCAGTCAGTAACAAAATAGAACAATTCCTTAGCCCTGAAATGCTGAAAAAAGCTAATCTTCATTTAGAAATTGCTGTTGGTCAGCTCTCCTCAGGCATAGAAAATCTTGGTCAGGGCCAATTCAATTTCGAATTAATGAATGGCACGGCAACTATCGGGCCTGCTTATATTGAAACTGAAGCTGGAAAAGCTTTATGGTCATTAAAATATCATCCAACTGAAAAAGATATTCAATTAGATTTGCATGTCGACACCCATCAGTTCGATTATGGAATTATTGCTAGGCGAGTCAAACCTAATAGTGACATTAAAGGCCGCTTAAACTTCAAAATGAATGTTTCATCAACCGCTCCACATCTGGCTGATTTAATGAGCTACGGTAACGGAAATTTAGATTTAATGATTTGGCCAGAAAACCAAAAATCAGGGGCGTTAGATTTATGGGCCGTCAATATATTGAGTGGACTATTACCTGTGATTGACCCTGCTCAAGAATCAAAAATCAACTGCGCGATTGGTAAATTTAAGCTGGAAAAAGGCATACTTAAAGAAAAACAATTGCAAATCGATACAAGCAAAATGCGTGTTAATGGGGTTTTATTAGCTAATTTTAAAACTGAGGAAATCTATGCAAAATTACGCCCTCAAGCCAAAGAGGTTCAATTCTTAAGTCTATCAACCCCCGTGCAAGTGACAGGTAAATTTGATCACTTTAATATTGGCGTATCAGCTGGAGATATTGCTGAAACTATCGTGCGTTTAGGCACCTCGATTTTCTGGGTCCCCATCAAAAAATTATTCTCAGAAAAAATGGTCGCAGATGGCAGCGACATTTGTCTTGTGGCGGAATAAATAAAATACAATCGCCCAAATATTAGGTTTGCAATACGGAAGCAGATAAATTATTTCAACACCCTAAAACTTTTATATTTATTAAAAGACAAGAGCATAAAATTGGCGGAGCTACGGCTTGCCAGAACATTAATTACTATGGTGAAACAGAAGACTACATTTTCACAGTAGTAGCTAGTTGTTCTGCAGTAATCACTGCGGTAACTGATGGAGGAATTTGTGGACCAGGTAATGTAGTTTTAGGAGCAACAGGTTCAGGTGCACCAACACAATATCGCTGGTATACCACCGAATTTGGAGGAACTCCTGTAGCAACAACAGCAACTGGAAGCTGGACAACACCATTATTAGCTGCTACAACAACGTATTGGGTAACTGCTTTTAATGGGTGCGAATCGTTAGTTAGAACTAAAGTTGTAGCTACGATTAGTCCATTAGCCAACTTAACATTTACACCTTCTGTACCTGAAGTTTGTGGTGAAAATAATGTATTATCATTAACTGCTTCTGGAGACAAACAACTATCTTATTTAGTTAACGAACCTTTCAATTCAGGTTTAGGAGTTATGATTAATGACAATATTGTAAGTAATGGAGGTGTAACTGACGGAATAACACAATGGCAAAATAGACCAAGTACATTTGTACCTGCACAACAAGTATGGTTCCCTGCAATTGCATCTGGCTTAAATGGAAATAATTTTGCAATGGCAACTTCTGATGTTGGTCCAGTCACAACACACAATGCTATAATGTCACCTGTAATTATTTCTACTAACTATTTAAATTTAACAATGTCATTTGACATTTATTATTCCAGATATTATGTTGATGGCACTGATTTAGGATTAGATTATGTAACTGTTGACGTATCTACAGATGGTGGTGTTGCTTGGACTGAATTAACACGTTACACAGCTGATATTGGATACGGTACACGTTTTGTAAATAAAAGTTTCAACTTGAATGGTTACATCAATCAAAGTAATTTAAGAGTTCGTGTTCGTTACTACGGAGAGTGGTGTGATGGTCTAGCAATTGACAATTTCAAAGTTTATGGAGATGTACCATTAAATACTTCATTTGATTGGACAAGTGTTACACCTGTAGCGGCTTTCCAAGATTTTGCTTGCACAACTCCATATGCAACTGGAACCCCAATCACTACAGTTTTCATTAGACCTACACTTACACAATTAGAACAAGGAACTTATAATTTTACTGCCACTGCAACCTTATCTAATGGGTGTTCGGTAAGTCAAAATATTTCAATTCAAAATAAATCAAAAGTTTGGAAAGGTGGTTCAAGTAATGATTGGAATAATCCAAACAACTGGTCACCTGTAGGAGTACCAGATGCTAACACTTGTGTTATCATACCTCCTGCTACTAATACTTCTAATGTATTAGGAACCAATTATAATGGATTTGGAAAAACATTACAAGTTATTAATGGTGGTAATTTAACCATTCATCCTTCTAACACTCTAACCATTACAGATTTTGTTGAAGTTAGAGGTGCAACGAGTATTTTCAACATTGAAAACACAGGAAGTTTAATCCAAGTGAACAATGTGGCTAATAGCGGTATCATTTCTATGAAGCGTAATGCTACTATAAAAGCTTTGGATTATGTGTATTGGTCATCACCAGTTGCTAGTTTTGCTTCCAATGCTATTTCTCCAGCTACTCCAACGAGTTTGATTTGGAAGTGGGAGCCTACTACCTCTACCGCTTACGTACCTCAATTTGGAAATTGGGTCAATGGAAATGAAACGATGACAATAGGAAGAGGTTATATTGTTAGATCTCCTAATGGATGGCCTAGCACGAACTCAACATTAACGGCTAATTTTATTGGAGTTCCTAATAATGGTACCATCACAAGAACCATCACAAGAAGTACTTATATAGGAGGACCAACTGCAGGACCTACATCAACTCCAATTACAGCAAATGATGACAATTGGAATTTAATAGGAAATCCTTACCCTTCCTCTATTGATGCTATTTCATTTCTATCCACTAACGCCACCCATATTAATAACTTTTTAGATTTGTGGACACATGGAAATACGCCCGCTACTATGGCTGACCCTTTTTATCAAGACTATCAGCTAAGTTATAATCCAAATGATTATTTACGTTATAATAGTCTGGGGGGTACACAATATGGATTTGATGGAAAGATTGGTGCTGGTCAAGGATTTTTTGTATTAATGCGTGACACGGGTTCTACTACAGAAAATGTTGTATTTAATAATAATATGAGAGGGAATACAAATAGAAACGATCAATTTTTCAGAACATCAAACTCTACTTCTCAGGATAACGAGATAGAGCGTCACAGAATTTGGTTGAAAATGATTGCTCCGAATTTAGTTTCTTCCGATAATTT
>ERZ1034363.290-NODE-290-length-36180-cov-4.390688_pt1 | contig 36180 bp, 20 predicted proteins | sample MGYA00520616_ERZ1034363 | MGnify/ENA primary metagenome ERZ1034363 (study PRJEB33736, sample SAMEA104284506) | Azolla filiculoides | biome: Urban; feature: Water surface; material: Ditch water | place: Netherlands | collected 2015-10-28 | depth 0-0.1 m ... | reverse complement strand
AGTATCGGGATTAATTATAAACCCTCTGAATCTATTTAAATTTTGAGCAGTTGTAGAAACTACAGCATTATATTTTGCTTGGTCTGTAGTGTTTAATGCATATTTGCTGGTTAATTTATCATAGAATCCTACTAGAATCCCGAAGCCTGTACGAGGTTGCCCGTATAAATTACTAGAAGTAATCGTACCACTGAAAGTAGTAGAAATTCGTATATCACCCGTAGGCTTAATATAACTGTTGTTTGTTCCCGGGTGTACAATATCCATAACCAAGGACAATGCTGTGGCACTGCTTATCCTAGCAGCTCCATCTCCAGATGTAACACCGGTTGTTTTAATCATTCTTACATAATTTGATGTAGTACCAGTTATTGCTGCATCTATCCAATTTGTCATATAAGAATTTCCTGGACCGTATGAATTATTAATTGTTGGAGTTGTCAATGTGCTTTGATTAGCATTTGATGGAGCTGCTGTAGGAGCGTAGGTAGCAAAATAGGTTTCATTATTGGTCCCTTCAAAATTATCTTCGATAATTGTTGTTGCTGTCTGCGAAAACATCAAGCTTGGTAAAACGATAAAAAGGAAAAGCGTAATTTTTTTCATAATTCTTGGATGTTTTTAATAATTAAAAGGATTTTTTTTAGGTTACTATAATAGTCTTGTTATTTAAACGGTTGCAATTTATTTTTTTAAAATTATTTAACAGTTATGAACTATGCTGACTTCTAGAATATTAACAAATATTGAGGGTGTAGTAGAGAAGGAAGTAAAATTCATTGTCTTTTATTTGTCATAAAAAAGACTTGGTATTAGTGATAATATTGATTTTTTGAAAGTGTGTATTTTGTAAAATTCAAACTGCTTAATGTTGTTGATTTTTTTATTTTTTATAAAAAGATAGCTCAATTAACCGTCTTGATTGGCATTGTGGTATTTCAATAATTTAGGAATCTATTTTGTGATTAGAAATATCAGGATGTAGTTCTTTTTTGATGGGATTGTAAATAAAAGGAACGGGAAAGATTTTAAAGTCTTTCCCGTTCCTTTTATATTTTTAAGAAAAATCTAGTTTACAACTTTAATAGTAGTTGATTTGTTCGTGTCTGAAACTATGTTTATGAGAAGAACGCCTTTTGTTGGCAATCCAGAAATTGTAGTAGCTGAACTATTAATCTTGGACTGTTTCATAATCAAACGTCCTTGAATATCAAAAACAGAGATTTCTTTCATTGTAATTCCGTTGGTATTGATATTGAAATCGCCTTCTTTTTTATATACAGTTACTGCAGTTTTGTCAAGCGTTTTTTCAGATAATCCTAGATTAGAAATATTTTCTACCTTGAAATTGTAAAAGTAGGCATCTTTTGATGCTGAAGAGTTTGCTCCTATAGTAGCATAATCGGTAGAATTCGCAACGCTAAAAGGAGTATAAGCAGACCAATCATAAGAAGCTCCGTCTAATGTGAAATTGTAAACAGCTCCAGTTGTGGTGTTTACAGTATAAGAAAGTTGGTGAATTACGGCAGAACCTCCAGTTGCAGTCATGTCTGTCCATGCTTCACCTGGAGTTGTTGCTGTTGGAAGGTAATTTCCTGCATAAGCTTTAGTTGTGGCAGTTGGGTTATCGGTACTGCCTGTTTGGGCAGAGGTCCACATTGCAATTCTGCCCGTATCTGGATTCACCACAAATCCTATAAATTTGTTTAGAGAACCAGTAGTAGTCGTAGTAAGGTTATATTTGGAAGGATCTAAATTGGTTGTGTATCTGCCGGATAATGTGCCATAGAATCCAACCATAATACCATTACCTGTTCTGGAACCAGTAGTACTTCCACTTACTACATTGGTGGAGGCAAGATTTGCACTAAAAGTAGTAGAAATTTTCAAATCTCCTGTCGGTTTAACATAGCTGGCATTTGTGCCGGCATGTTTTATATCCATTACTAAAGATAAACTTGTAACACTGCCTAACCTGACAGCTCCATCGTTAAGGGTTGTCCCTGTTGTTTTAATTATTTTTATCCCATTTGTCGCTGTTGCAACTGGAGGAACAGCTGTGTTTAAAGGCGTTATAGATGCGTCTAGCCAGCTTGTCATATAAACGTTTCCCGGTACGTTGGTGTTAAGTGTGGGATTTGCAAGAGTACACATGTTAGCGATAGAGGTTGCAGGTGATACGGGAGCTGTTGTAGGTTGATTGTAAACAGCAAATAACGGATCGCCATTCGTGCCTTCAAAGTTGTCTTCTATGATTACTTGCGAAAACAGCAAGCTTGGTAAAATAATAAAAAGTAAAAGAGTAATTTTTTTCATAATTTTTTCGGGTGTTTAACAATTAAATACGGATGCAGTTTTTTATTCAAAATTTTAATATTGAATTTAACGGCAATTTATTTTTTAAAACGCACTTAACTGTTATGAACTGTGCTGAGTCAAAGAAATTTAACAATGAATGTAGTAATCAAGCGATTAAAAAATTAAATTTTCGACTAAAGATTAGGTGCCTTTTTGGATAGTATGCTAAATAAAAGCAAAGACCCCTAAAGAAATTTAGAGGTCTTTTTTGTGTTCCGAAAACGAAAAAAAATCATATAAATCTGAAATCAAATTGTTAGATATTTCACCTGAATAGTCTACTAAGAGAAACCATTCAGAAATGAATGGTTTTTTTATGACCATTAATGGAATTAAAAAAGCTGTCTGAAACTAGTTTCAGACAGCTTTTTATGATTTTAATTGCCAAATTACATTCTTAAATCCAAATTGAAAATGGAATGTGAATTAGAATTAATTTTTAGGTTGTAATTCTCCAGAAAACCCTAAACTTACATCTTTTCCAGCCAAACCATCGGCAGTTCCTTTGTAAGCATGTTTGCGAGCATAATTTGCATCCCAAAGGTTAGGAGATTCATTAGGGAGCCAAAATTCGTGTTCGTTTTTGTTATCTGAAATACCCCAAATGGTAATTCCATATTGTTGGGCAGTAGGAATGTATTTTTTGTAACTATCGATTACGTATTGGTACATTGCTGCTTGAGCTGCTTGTTGCTCTACTGTAGGAGCGTTGGTTCCTAGTCGTACATCTAATTCAGAAACTTTAATTAGTTTTCCAGAAGCGGCAAGCAATTGGAACATTTGGGCTATTTTATCTTTATCTGTATTTAAGGAAATATGCATTTGGGTTCCAATTCCATCAACTGTTGCTCCTTGTGTTTCTATGTATTTCACATAATTAATTAAGCCTGTGCATTTGTCTAATCTAGATTCAAGATTGTAATCATTGATGAAGAGTTTGTCTGTAGCATTTCCATTTTGACGAGCCAGTTTGAAAGCTGTTACAGCATAATCTTTTCCTAGATATTTCACCCAAGAAAAATAATCGGTTGCTGTATCCCCTTCGGTCCCATTTCTTAAGGTTCCATCTTCTTTCATAGGTTCGTTTACAACATCCCAAGCAAAAACAGATGGTTTGTAATGAGTAACCATTTTAGAAATCCAATCTTTCATCGCATTACCAATAATTGTAGCTTTTTCAGCATCAGTTTTTTCGATAGTGGTTGAACTTGTTCCTCCACCTCCGCTAGCAACTGTTGGGGTTACCAATACATTGTCAATATAGTAAGTTCCTGCAACGGCACCTAAATCAAAGTTAAATCCGTCTTCGGCACCTGTACCTGTGATTTTCCATTCGATAAATTTCCAAGCTGTAGAAGTGGCTTGGTCTCCTTGGTATTGCGCATTTCCAGTGGTTGAACACCTTACAGACCCAACCGCATCTGATTTAATATAATAGGAAATAGTGTAAGCTGTTCCTGAAGTTAATTTAGTTGTAAAATTAGAGTGAATTTGTGTTTTCCATTGACTACCTGTATTGCTAGTTGAATTTAGTATTTTCATAGCACCGTTTCCTTCGTAGGACTCAGCTGCACTGGCAAGATTCAATGCGTTTGCATCGCCGTTGTATTTTGACCATCCAGATATATCGGTATTAAATTTGCCATTGCTAACCAAATTTGTAACTACTGGAACGGCATCAAGATCTATAACACTCAATGTGTTTACATCTATATAATAAGTTACATTTGGTAAATAGCCCATATCAATACTGAATTTGAAAGTGGTACTTCCGGCTTTAAAATCGGCTGCGTTTAGTTTGATTTTTAGTTGTTTCCATTGAGAAGTGGTTGCAAAACTGGCAGTCGCTGCTCCGCCTGTGTTATACCAATCTTTATAAGGGTATTGATTAGTTAATGAAGCATCAAAAGAGATTCGTCCTTGTCCGCTTGTTTCAGATTTGATAAAGAATGATACTTCATAATTATGCCCGCTTACAACTGGAATTTCAGGTGTTGTCAGTTGCAAATCCCAAGGATTGGCAGATGTAGCACTGGAGATCATTTTTAGACCTTGTGTTGTTGCAGATAAACCAGCACCATTTACAACAGTCATTCCAGCACCTTGATTTCTTGACCAACCTGTAAATGTTCCGTTTTTTAGATTCGTTAAATCAAGCACGTTTGTTCCGCTTGAACCCGGAATTATAGTGGGTGCAATCAAACTGTTTAAGTAGCTAGCATTTTGGTTAGAATGCCAAACTAAGGTGTGCCCATAAACGGTTAGCCCTGCTTCTTTTACTTTAGCAATAAAAGCATCTACTTTAGTAAAATCGATAGCTCCATTGGCTTTCACCATTGGGCCGTGTTTCATTTCATATCCAATGGTTACTTCGTCGAAATTTTCATTGGTTAGTTTACGATAGGTTTCGTTGGTCATATACAAATCAAGACCTACGCCACCACCAAGTATAAAGGTCGTGTAGTTTTTTAGGGGTTCATATCGACTTATTTTTTCTTGCAATTCAAGAGGTAGTTCAGCTCCGGTTACTTCGCCGTGACTAGGGTCTTTTCCCCATTCCATTATTTGATCATCACAGGATGAAAATAACAAGAAGGATAGCACTATTAGTGGTAATATCTTTATGTATTTCATTTTTAATATTTTTAAATTAGACAATTTACTTGCTTATTTTGGTCTTTTGAAACTGTTTTTTAATTAGAAAAATCGTTGAAAACAGGAGTTTTTAGAGAAACAATTCTCCAATTGTCTGTCGATACACTTATTGAAGTGGCACTTGATGGGAACTCTGTAGTACTGTCAACTCCAGTAATGTTTTTTAATTTTATATCAGAGTTTTCGAAATAAAAACCAAAATTTTTATATGTTGCTGCTTCTCTATAGGCTAAAATTGTTTCAAAAGTAAAGTTTTTGGTTGCATCAGAATAGGCATATATTTTATTTAAAGGTATAGTTACAGTGACCCAACCTGTTGTTTGAAATTCTTTTACTTTTCCATCTACAATCCAAGGTACATAATTGTAACAAGCTCCAGCCCATTCGCCTCCATTGAAATTATTGGATAAACAAATTTTCAAGAAACCACTGTCTTTCCAAGCATTGGGAACAAAAATATCAAATTGAAGTGCTATTTGGTCTAATGGTGTAGTGGCTGGAATATATGGAGTTAGTAGAGCACGCCAATTGTCTTCTGGACCGCTACCTGATGTCCAAACTTCTGAACATCGGTTTTTTGCAGCTTCAAAAGAAGCAATACGTGACGGACGATGCGGTACATATTTCCCTTGTGATGTGTTTTCTACTCCAGTACTAGCAGATTGCAAATCTGAGGGTATAATCATACTTGTTGCTGAACCCCAATATCCTTGTGCTCCTTTGTCATCGAAATTAAGTAAAAGTCCTTTTTTGAAATTAAAATAAGCCGGAGAATAAGCACCTCCATTTGAACATTTAATCAATAAGGAACCACCAGCATCTGATACACCATTTGGAACAACAACTGTGAAAAATTTTCCATCTTTGTCTGATGTTATTCCGGTTGTTGTTTCGATATTTCCTGGGAAAATTACTTTGCTTACCTCGGTTAAACCAGTTCCATAAACAGTAATTTTTTCTCCTGCTTTAGGCAATGTATTCGAAATGTTGGTAATTGTTGGTGCAGATGAACGTATTTCGAATGAAAATGTAGTTTCGAAATTGTCATTTACCAAGCGTATTGTATTTCGGACATCGGCTGCTGCTTCAAGAGTTGGGGTGTCCTTTGAAATGCTAATTAAAAAAGAAGTATCTGAAATATAAACAACATTAAAATAAGTAGAATAACCGTTGATATATACTTTTTTCAAATGTGAAAACCCAGAACCTTCAACACGAATGGTTTGTCCTAATCGGGCAAAATTAACTTCTCTGTCGGGTACCGCTGAATTGACATCTTCTAGAAATACTTTGGTAACAGTTATTTCGCTACCAGAAGAATCGCTACTTTCACAAGAAGTGAACTGCATTGCAAAAACAATTAATCCAAAAAAGATTGCTGTTTTCCAATAATTTATGTTTAAAATATGGTTCTTCATATCTATTATTTTTTTTAGGTTTGGTACCATTTTGGTTTTAGAATAAATTGGTTATTTTAGGCTCAGTAAAGATATATGGAACTGCTTTTTCTTTCAAAAGTGGGTTTTGTACAACCTCGGTATCTGGGTAAGGCAATAAGAAAGTAGTTTCATTAGCAGTACCTACAGCACGACTTGAATTACTTTTTGAAGCATCGACCGAAACTGTGTTTGTTGCCGTGTCATAAAGGATGGGAACGATAACCCCTCTTTGTTGTCCATTAATATAATTAATAACCTCTTGTTGTCTATAATACGCTCTGCGAACCAAATCATACCAATACTGCCCTTCCATACAAAGTTCTACTCTTCGTTCGTGAATGATATCGGTGTAGGTTAGATTTGTTTTTGCAGTTAAACCAGCACGTAAGCGAAGAGCGTTAATGCTCGCTAAAGCGCTTGCATCGGTGGTATTTGCATTGTTTCCTAAAATTGCTTCTGCGTGATTCAAATATACTTCGCCTAAACGCAACATATAGGTATTCAAACCTGAGTTCATTCGGGATGTTTTGGCATTGTCTTTTGTAGAGCCTACCACACCTTTTTTGACATTCAGAAAGCTTTTTTCATGATCAACTGTATATCCACCATTCGCTTTGCTTATTTCAGGATAAAAATCATCGTCTCCCATCCAAGTTGCTTTTCGGCGAACATCTTTAGATTCATATTCTTTCAAAACATCATTAGAGGCTCTAGTCCAATATCCCCATGCAGCATCGTCTCCGGTAATGGCAGAATTTAATGCAAAGTAAGCTTGTTGAGTATTGTTAACCCCATAATCACCTCTTGGTACCCATTGTAGGGCAAACATCGATTCGGTGTTGTTGTTATTGTCCACTTTATATAAATCAGCATAATCTTTCATTAAAAGATAAGGCCCTTCATTGATTACTTTTTCGGCAGCTTTTTTGGCTAAATCAAGGTATTTTTGATCGCGAGTTCCACTATTTGGATTATCACTTAGTCCAGAGTATGATAAATATACACGAGACAACATTCCATAAGCACTGTATTTTGTTAAACGCCCTGATTGCGCAGCTTGGTTAGGCAAGTATTTTGCAGCAAATTCTAAATCACGCATGGCAAATTCGTAAACATCTTTTGTTGGGTTTTTGTTTACAATTGGATTTTTTACTAATTCATTTGGATCAGTAGAGATAATAACATCTCCCCACAATGAGGCCAAATACCAATAGGCTGTGCCTCTCATAAAACGGGCTTCAGCAAGATATTGGTTTTTTTTGTCGGCACTAACAGGGCTACCTGAAATTCCAATAATAACATTATTAGATTGTTGTACCACATTATATAAGGAAGACCAGGCCGAAACCAATGGCCCCGTTAATCCTGTTACTGATAAGTCGCTGAACGGATAAACATAGTCCGAAAAAGGTGCGTACAGGTTATAAGAACGTCCATCTCCTAATCCGTAATAAAATTTATCATTAAAATCGAACCAGACTTTATTGTATAAAGGACCTGTAGCCGCTTTAAAATCTTCTTCTGATTTATAGAAATTATCCTTTGTAATTACATCTTCTGGAGTTACATCTAACAGATCACTACAACCCAAAGCAAAAAGGGGCAATGCAATCATTAAGATCCTGTATAATATGTTTTTTGTTTTCATCGTAGTATTTTTTAGAAATTAGCAGTTAATCCGAAAGTGTAGATAAGAGGTGAAGGGTATCTTCCATTATCAATGCCTGTTAAAAGTGCATCTTGATTGATAGACCCTACTTCGGGATCATAACCTTTGTATTTAGTAAAGGTAAATACGTTTTGCATATTTGTATATACTTTAAGGTTAGTTAGTTTCATTTTAGAAACTACATTTTGTGGCAAATTATAGCCTATTGAAATATTTTTAATTCTTACATAAGAACCATCTTCAATAAATCGGTCGCTATATCTATAATTTGAAGTAGAAGAGGCAGATGAAGCACCAATTCTTGGCATATAAGGATCTCCTCCTACGATTGCTACATTTCTATAATCATTTGGACCATTAGGGTCGATTAATGCTAACTGAGCATATCCTGTTGCTGACTTTAATAAGTTTGTGCTTTCTCGAGGATTTTCTAACCAGCGTCTTTGATAATTTACAACATCGTTTCCATAAGCACCTGTTAGAAAAATATTTAAATCAAATCCTTTGAAAGAGAAGGTGTTTCCAAATCCAAAAGTAAATTTAGGAGCAGGATTGCCAATGTAGGTTTGATCTTTTTCGTTAATAACACCATCTTTGTTAAGGTCTTTAAAGATATAATCACCAATCCAAACACTATTTTCAGCAATTTTCATCCCTTGTGGCAAAGCGGTTGGCACCACATTTCCTTGGGCATCTTTATAGTAAAAATCAGTAGCTTTTTCAAATCGACCAATAACTTGGTAGCCATAAAATTGTCCAATAGGTTGTCCTACTGCTGTTCGAGTAACGATAGTTATATCTGACCCTTGTTGAAGTGTTTTGTTCAACACACCTGTTGCGGTATTTAGTTGTAACACTTTGCTCATGTTTTTAGAAAAAACAAGGTTAGATTTCCAAGTATAATCTTTTGTTTGGACGTTTATGGTGTTTAAAGTGAATTCAATTCCTTTGTTTTCTAGAGATCCAATATTAACCCACGGAGCCGAAGTTGCTCCTTGACCTGTAGTTCCAACGTAGGCAGGTAGTGGCAATTGAAGTAGTAAATTATCTGTTTTTTTGTAATAAACATCAGTTGTAAACTCAATTCGGTTGTTAAATAATCCTAAATCAAATCCAGCGTTGCTAGAAGTTGTAGTTTCCCATTGCAAATCTTGATTGGCTGTGTTTGCAGCTAGTAATCCAGTTCCCCAATTGGTTGCAGATGCATTATAAACTGAGGTGTATGCATTGTTTGGTACATTTTGATTACCAACCATACCCCAACCTAATCTTAATTTTAAATTATTTACGGTTTTGCTATCTTTTAGAAAGCTTTCATTCGAAACTTTCCAAGCAAAAGCTGCCGATGGAAACCATCCCCATTGATTGTCTTTATAAAATTTAGACGATCCATCTCGTCTTATTGTTCCAGTTAGTAAGTACTTATCGTCATAAGAATAAAAAACTCTTCCAAAATAAGAACTTAGTGCACTTGTACCACTTCCATTTGAGTTTTTTGCAGTTGTTGCATCACCAGCATTCAAATCAGTTGCGCCATTTGTTAAATATCCTGTTCTTGAACCATAAAGATTTTCCCAATGTGATTCTTGCATTTCTTCACCTAGCATCGCATTGATGCTATGTACACCAAACTTTTTGTTGTAAGTCAATAAATTATTCCAATTCCAATATTTGCTGTCAGATTTTGATCTTTGTCCTGTTCTAACTTCATTTACAATTGCACCAAAAGTGTAGGATGGATCAAATTTGTAATCGCTGTGAAAGCCATAATCTAACGAATAGGTCGTTTTAAATTTGAGGTCTTTTGTAAAACCTATTTCGGCATAAGTAGTAGCTCTCATTCCAACTTGAGTGTTATGATTGTCTTTTAACATAGCCAAACCAATAGGATTTGTTTGAACAAATTCGCTAGTTGCGGGCCCGTCATATGTGCCATCGGCATTGCGAACGGCAACATTAGGGGTTTGTTTGAGAGCTGTTAATATTAATGAATCGTCAGAAACAGTTGTTTTTTGTTCAGCATTGCTCAAATTAAAATTCACTCCCATTTTTAAATAATCTTTCACTTGAGAATCAATTACACCTCTAAGATTAAAACGTTTGAAAGCCGATCCAATAGCAATACCATCTTGGTCTAAATAGCCAATTCCCATTGAATAGGTCGTTTTATCAGTTCCTCCAGAAGCCGAAAGATTATAACTTTGCATCATAGCGGTTGTAAACAATTCTTTTTGCCAATCGGTCCCTTCGCCTAATAAATCAGGACGTATAAAATTAGTATCACGTGTTACAATGCCTAAACTTGCCAAGGTGTTTTTATGAACAGCATATTCTCTAAGATTAAGCAAATCTAGATTTTTAGGAATTTCTTGCCAACCCACATAGCTGTCAAAAGTTAAAGAAAGTTCTCCTTTTTTTCCGTGTTTGGTTGTGATCATAATAACTCCGTTTGCAGCTCTAGACCCGTAAATAGCTGTGGCAGAAGCGTCTTTCAAAACATCCATCGAAACAATGTCGGATGGGTTGATGGAGGATAATGGATTCGTAAATGAAGAGCCTGTACCTCCGTCAATAATTACACCATCAATCACAAAAATAGGCTCGTTAGAACCATTTAGTGAACTAATGCCTCGAATTCGAATTGATGAACTTGCGCCAGGCGCTCCACTATTTTGTTGAATATTAACCCCTGCAGCTCGTCCTTGTAAAACTTGGTCGATAGTAGTTGAAACAGATTGTTTGAAGGATTCGCTAGATACTGATGAAACTGCACCTGTCAAATCAGCTCTTTTCATTGAGCCATAACCCACAACGACCACATTGTTTAATGTAGTTATTTCTGATTCTAGAATAACGTTAATTTTGCTTTGTTTGTTAACAGCGATTTCTTTCTTGTTGTAACCAATAAAACTGAATATTAAAACTCCGTTTGTTGGCACTGATTTAAGTGTAAATGCACCATCCATATCTGTTACTGTTCCTGTTTTGGTTCCTTTTATAGAGACATTTACCCCCGGAATTGGGCCGTCTTTGTCTGAAACTTTTCCTGACACAGTCGTTTGAGCTTGTGTGCCTAAGCTAAACATGAACATTAGAATTAAAAACCCAAGCTGTTTAATTCGTTGGCTTTTAATAAATAAAAAGTTAGTCATAAAAATAATTTATTAAATGGTTAATTAGGTTAGTCTTAAACGATAGTATATTCTCATAAACGATAGTTTAGTTTTACAAATATATATAAATTTCAACATTACACAATCGGTTGCAATTTATTTTTTTATAAATTTAGAAAAAAAAGTTCTATAATATTTCACTATGTTATATTTTAGATTGATTTATATGAGAAATGTTTTTTTTTATTTCGATAAAAACTGTTTGAAACTGTTATTTTATCTGGGAATTTGATGGGTTTTGTATTGCTAAATATATTTTAGTAAGCGAAGGAACCCTATTTTAAAGAAAAATTAATAACTTTTTATTTCAATTGTAGTTTTCTCTAATCCCTCAGCAGTAATAATTAGTTTCATCTTGCCCTTAATTCCTTTTTTGGCACGAACAATTACCAGTGCCATTCCGTTGTAGGCTTCCCGTTCGTGAGATGCAAATGAAACTAAACTGGCAGGATCGCCATTATCGGTAGCAACTATTTCTCCCAAACCTTCGATACTAAAACTGATTTTGTTGTTGGCATCGGGTACCATTAATCCGTTTTTATCCGTGATTTTAATTGTTATAAAAGCTAAATCTTCTCCATCGGATTTTATTTTTTGTAGATCGGATGTTGCCAATAATTTAGCGGCTTTATCAGTAGTTTTTAATGTTTCTTCAGCCCAAAATTTACCGTTTTTATAGGCTACTACTTTCAATTCTCCTGCTTGGTATTTTACGTCGTCCCAGCGAATGCGATATTCGAACTCGGCTTTCTTTTTTCTGCCAAGTGATTGTCCGTTCAAGAACAATTCGGCTTCGTCACCAGAAGTAAAGACGTGAATTGGAGTGATTTCTCCCACGCGATTTGTCCAATTCCAATGAGGCAAAATATGTGCTATTGGCAATTCTGGTCTCCAACGAGATTGATACAAATAGAAACGATCTTTTTTGAAACCCGCCAAATCAATTATACCGCAATAAGAACTGCGAGCCGAGTAATAGGGTGTAGGTTCGCCAAGATAATCCCAACCACTCCAAACAAATTCACCTGCAACATAAGGATGACGGTCTTGGGTGGCAAAAACCTTATCAGGCGAAGACCCAAATTGGGCAGTATAAAGTTCATATCCGCTGACTTCTTTGGTAACAGGATTGGCGCCAACATCATCACTAACAGGAGCTGAATTTTCAAGTGTAACCGGAAAAATATAGGAACCTCGACTGCTCAATGCTGAAGCGGTTTCGCTACTTACAATCATTTTCTCTGGGAATGCTTTTTGAAATGCTGGATAAAGGGGCGCAGTTCGAATTCCTCCTTTTAAATGCAAATAGGCAGGAGCATCTCGGATTCCTTCGCCTTGATAATTAAGACTCATAAAATCCATTTCTTTGGAAAAAGGCATATCGGGTTTGGCAAAATTTTGAGATGCCGAAGCGGGTCTTGTTGGGTCTTCTTCAAATACAATATCGTGTAATTCTTTCGCAATTTTTGCTCCAGTAGCATCAGTATATTGTTCACCCACTTCATTCCCAAAACTCCAAGCAATAATGGAGGGATGATTGCGATCCCGACGGATGAAAGAGCGTGTATCGGCTTCGTGCCAATCGGGAAAAATTAAATGAAAATCGTGCGGCGTTTTTTTTCGTTCCCAACTGTCAAAGACTTCATCAATGACCAAAAAACCCATTCGATCCGTCAAATCCAATAATTCTGGAGCGGGCGGATTATGAGATAATCGAATAGCATTGCAACCCAATTCACGTAACATTTCCAATTGACGCTGGGCTGCTCGAACATTAAATGCAGCTCCCAAAGCTCCCAAATCGTGATGCTGATTAACTCCTTGAATCTTAATTTTATTTCCATTTACTAATAATCCTTTGGTAGGATGAAACTCAATTTTGCGAATTCCAAAAGGAGTTTCATATTCATCTACTTGGTTTCCAGCTATAAAAATTTGGGTTTTTGCTACATATAAATTTTGTTTTTGCTGTGGATATGAACCCCAGAGTTTTGGATTTTCTAGTTTAGTTTTACTGTTTTTAAACTGTGTTTCATTAGCATTTAAACTGACAGTTTCGGTCGGAAAAGAGACAATCACTTTGCCTTTTGGTTTTCCAAATTCATCAGCAATAAAGATTTGGGTTTTTGCTTCTACAGTTTGTAATGAAGTTGTTTTATTTTCTAATTTTAATGAAAGATTGATAGTGGCTTCTTTGCTAGAAATTTCGGGAGTGGTGATAAATGTTCCCCATTGTGCTACGTGAACCGGAGCTGTTTTGGTCAGCCATACATTGCGATAAATTCCGCCGCCAGGATACCATCTTGCTGAATAATTGGGGTTGTCAAGTCGGATGGCTAATTGATTTATTCCTCCATAATTTATATAAGGAGTTATGTCTAGTCTGAAAGAATTATAGCCATAAGGCCAGCCACCAACTAAATAGCCGTTGAACCAAACCATCGCATACGACATTGCTCCATCAATATCTATATAGATGTTTTTTCCTTGATCGGCAGTTGAAAGATTTAATTTTTTGCGATACCAAGCAACACCCTGACTAGGAAGTCGTCCCATTCCGCCACCCACTTCGGGTTTATCACCTGTGTAAAATGGTTTGTTAATGGCCCAATCGTGAGGCAAAGTTACTTTTTGCCAAGCATCTTCTTTGTAATCTGCTTTTACAAATGGAAAGTCAGCACCCGGATTGCCTTCAGGACGAATGTGTTTTTGGGTTGGATCATTTATAAAGTCATTTGCCGATGGAAGAATCCAATTTTTTAAAACCGCTTCTTTGGTTTCTATTTTTACGGCTTCGGTAGGTTTGGAATCGGCAACTTTGCTGTCGTTTACTTCCTCTATTTTAGGGCGAACATCATAAATAAGATTGTCTGGATTGTTCTCATAACGCATAAAATGCCAACCTTCGTCGAGTTTAATTCGCTCTCTTTTGAAACTTGATTTTAGTTCTTGACCATAAACTTTAGCCTCACAGAGTGTGAATGCAATAATACTAATCCAGAAACCAAGATTTATTAATTTGTGATGGTTCATGTGTTTAAATATAGATGCAATCCAGAAAAAAGATTGGGATTCAATTAAATTTCTCGATACGGATTGATAGTAATTATTGAACCATCTTCATTATAAGTGATTTCAGTAACTTTAATGGATCTTAAATGAGTTACACCTTTTGACAAACTCGAATCGTGATAAAATAAATACCATTTTTCATCTATTTTACAAATAGAATGATGCGATGTCCAACCCACAACTGGATTCAGAATTCTGCCTTGATAAGTAAATGGGCCATAAGGATTATCTCCTGTTGCATAGCAAATAAAATGTGTATCACCAGTGGAATAAGAGAAATAATATTTTCCGTTGTATTTGTGCATCCAAGAAGCTTCAAAAAAGCGACGATCATTATCTCCAGCTAATAAAACATCTCCGTTTTCATCAAGGATTTTGATTTCTTTTGGTTCTTCGGCAAATTGTTTCATATTAACAGAAATGCGAGCAACAATTGGACCTAAGGCAGGTTCGTTAGCTAAAGGTTCTTCATTTTCATTAGAATAGTGGTTGTTTCTATATTTTTGAAGTTGACCACCCCAAATACCTCCAAAATAGATATAATGTTTGCCATCTTCATCTTCAAAAACAGCGGGATCTATTGAATAACTTCCTATAATAGCTTCTGGTTCTGGAATAAATGGTCCGGTGGGAGAATCACTGATGGCTATCCCAATTTGGAAAATTCCATTAGCACGTTTGGCAGGAAAATACAAATAGTATGTTCCGTCTTTGTATGCAGCATCAGGAGCCCACATTTGGCGTTCAGCCCAAGCAACATCATCAACATGCAGCGCAACACCATTATCAATCGTTGGTGCATTTACATTTTCCATTGAAAGAACGTGATAGTCTTCCATCCCAAAATGGTCTCCATTATCGTTAAATGGAATTCCGGCATCAATATCGTGTGAGGGATAAATGTATATTTTGCCATCAAACACATGAGCAGAGGGATCTGCGGTATATATATGTGATACTAGAGGTTGAGAAATGGCTTTTTGGTTAATTTCTTCAAAATCAATATGTTCGATACTTTCTTCAGACATGATAGTATTTTTAATTTATTGTAAAATAGTTAAGCTCTTCTTTGTTTTAAATCAGATTCTATTTGTACTTCCATTTTTTTGTTGATTTCATAGAAGAATAATAGCCCAACTCCAATTAGAAAAGGGATTGCAGGGAAAATGCTTATTAATAATTTGATTCCGTTTATAGCACTTTCTGACTGAATTAATGAATTAGGAACATAATCAAAATGCCCAAGAATTGAAGTTGTCAAGGCACCTCCAATACTCAATCCTGCTTTTAAACCTACCATCATTGCCGAAAAAATAATAGCGGTTGCTCGGCGATTGGTTTTCCATTCAGAATAGTCAGCTACATCAGCAATCATAGCCCAAAGAAGCGGAATGGTAATGCCATAGAAAAATCCGTGAAGAATTTGTGAAAAGAACATTAATGCAATTGATTTTGGAGCAAAAAAATAAAAGGCTATGATAAAAAAGGTTGAGATTAAAAGAAATAGTTGAAATACGTTTCTTTTGCCATATTTGTCGGCCAAATTTTTAGATAATGTAATTCCAACAATCATAAAAATAATCCCACCAGCATTAAACAATCCAAAACCAGCCGAAATTGGATCGTTGCCAAATGGATTCATTCCGATGTTGGAAAGCAAATCTAATATAGGTTGAATAAAAATGGCTAATTGCGTTTTATCAACATAGTTTTCGAAATAATAGACATAAGAACCGCCTTTCATTGCTAATGTGATGAATGCTAGTAATGTAAGTGTAAGCATAATCAACCAAGGTTTGTTTTTGACTAAATCGCCTAAATCTTCCTTCACACTAGATTTTTGTTCAGGTTTTGGAACGATGCGTTCTTTGGTAGTCAAAAAAGTAATGAGTAGCATAATAGTTCCAACGATGGCTAAAATGGTCATTACTTTTTCAATCCCTACGGCTTTGTCTCCGTTTCCAGCACTTTTAATGATGGCGAGCATAAAAACTTGTACAAAGAATTGGGCAAACATTACGGCCACAAATCGATAAGACGACAAACTGTTTCTTTCAGACATATCTCCAGTAATCACGCCACTCAAAGCAGAATAAGGCAAATTATTAGCAGCATACAACATCAGTAGCAACGAATAAGTTACAACGGCATAAATAACTTTTCCTTGATAGGAGAAATTGGGAGTTGTAAAAGCTAAAAGAGCAATAACTCCTAGTGGAACTGCTGTCCATAAAATCCAAGGGCGAAATTTTCCCCATTTTGAGTTGGTTCTATCGGCAATAGCTCCAATAATTGGGTTGAAAATAAAGGCCGCGATTAAACCAACCACGAGCATTATTATTGAAGAATGTGCAGGCGATAATCCATATATATCGGTATAGAAATAAGCGAGATAAGTCATCAATGTTTGGAAAACCAAGTTGGCAGCAAGATCGCCAAGACTATATCCAATTTTTTCTTTTACGGATAATTTTTGTGAAGTTGAATTCATTTTTAGTGATGTTAATTTATTTGGGGTCTCTAAAGATTTTTTTGTGATTTGAATTCTGAAATTTTGACGGATTAAAGCAACAAACAATCGGTTGTGTAAATGTATATAAAACTTTGTATAAAACAAATTTGTTGTTAAATTTTAGTTTTAAAGAAGGTTTTATTTATTTAATTCGATCAAACTATAATAGGCTTTTTTGGGTTTAGATTCACGATCAAAGAGAAGCGGATAATTAGTTCTTCCTTTTATTGGCCAGTCATTTAGCCAAGATTGTTTGTCATTTACTCCCCAAAAAGTAACTCTGTCTATTTTGTCTTGGTGTTTTAAAAATATTTTAAAAATGGCTTCATAACGGGCAGCCAATTGAATTTGAATAGCATCGGGAAGACCATTTGGGTACGGATTCATTTTTTCGCTCGCTTCAGCTCTTTGATTGATATCGGCCCCAACAATATCCCAAGGATTTGGCAATACACTAATGTCGAATTCAGTGAATGAAACTTTAACGCCAAGTTCAGCAAAATCAAGAATAGTTTTCTCTATTTCGTCCAACGACGGAGAGGTTAAATTCCAATGGGCTTGTTCTCCAACACCGTCAATTTTTGCACCATTTTTTTGTAGATTTTTCACCAATTCTACCGCGCCTTTTCGTTTTTTTGCATTACATAAGTTATAATCATTATAATATAAATCTGTTTTTGGGTCAGCTTTTGCAGCTAATTTAAAAGCAAAACTCAAATAGTCTTTTCCGTAAGTGTCTAGAAAAACTGTTTTTCTTAAAGTGCCATCTTCGTTTAATGCTTCGTTGACCACATCCCAAGAATTTATTCTTCCTTTGTATTTTTCAACAATAGTACTAATATGATTTGTTATCGCTTCTGCCATAGTGACACTGTCTTTTATTTGAGCCATCCAAGGGGCTAATTGGCTATGCCAAATCAAGGTATGTCCGTGAATAAGCATTTTCTTTTTTTCTCCAAATGCAACAAATTGATCACTCATTTTGAAATCAAATTTGCCTTTTTCAGGATGAACATACATAGATTTCATACAGTTTTCGGCAGTGATGCTATTGAATTCTTTTGCAATCAAATCGGTCACCATTGGGTCTGTTTCCTTTATTTGATTGGTATCTAACGCAGCTCCGATGTAAAAATCTTTTTTATAAGTATTTTTTAGCGAAAGGCTTGCTCCTGAATTTTTGGGTATCGAATTGCAACTACTTATTAGAAGCATTGCCGATAATAATACGAGTGGTTTAGCGATATTCATTTTTAGTTTTTTTTAATTATTTCCGGGTGCAAATGGGAATTTTAGAGATTCAAAATATTCCAAAGTTTGTGTTGGTTTCTCCACTCCTTTGGGCAATTCCTTTCCTGAAAATTGTTGAAAATACAACAGGCAAGCATCTCGCCACCATTTGGCTTCTTTGTATTGAATGTTCAAAAGCATTTGAACTTCCTTGAATCTGGTTTTGTTCATATAATTTCCCATTTTATTCCAAGTCGTTTGCATTGTTGCCACTTCATCAACGCCTTCTTGGTATTTCAGTGCCATTCCATTCCAAAGTGTTTGACCATTTTTCAATTTATAATCCCAAGATAAATGATGAAACCACAACAAGTCTTTTTCGGGACAAGTTTTTACATCGTTAAATACTTGAGCTACTTCTTGATTATATTGAGCTGTGGCATTGCTTCCGGTTTTAGAACGGTCAAATCCAATACCATTTTTATCAGCTTTGTGATAATATACGGGGTTCCATTCGGGTCTAGTTAGATTGCTTACCCAAGGGCCAGGCCCATAATGATGACCTGTATTCATAATATGGTGTAAACCAAGTGGTGTCATATAATTGACAACTGCTTCTCTTGATTTTAGCATCATTTCTTTGATAGGATTCACAAAGGTTTCATCGTTAGAAAAAGTCATTCTCAACCATTCATCGGCGATAGTTTCTGAATCTAAATGAGGATTCCAAGCCAATCGACCAAAACCGTACCAATTGGCTTGTGCAAAAGGATGTCCTGTCCAATTGATATCGCTACCAATATTTGCCACTCCAGCTATTCCTGTAAGTTTATGATTGTCTAATGAACCATCAATTATTTTGGCAACAGTAGAACCTTTTCCTTTGCTAAAAGTATCAGATTCTAATACTTCTTGATATAATTTAGGCAAATACATCAAATGTGAACTAAAGCCTAAATATTCCTGCGTAATTTGGAATTCCATCATCAAAGGTGTTTTTGGCATTGCACCAAACATTGGGTGAAAAGGTTCTCGAGGTTGAAAATCTATTGCGCCATTTTTGACCTGAACAATCACGTTATCTCTAAATTGTCCGTCATAAGGAACAAATTCGCTATAGGCTTGTTTGGCTCTATCATTCACATCGTGTTCAGAATATACAAAGGCGCGCCACATTACAATTCCGCCAAAAGGGGCAAGGGCATCGGCCAGCATATTAGCGCCGTCAACGTGGTTTCGACCATAATTTTGTGGGCCAGGTTGTCCTTCGGAATTGGCTTTGACCAAGAATCCGCCAAAATCAGGTATTCTTTTGTAAATTTCTCTTGCTTTTTCTTTCCACCAATTTTTGACTTCTGCATTATATGGGTCGGCAGTTTTTAATCCGCCAATTTCTATTGGAGCCGAGAATCTAGCTGTTAAATATACTTTGATTCCATAAGGTCTAAAGGTGTTTGCCAAAGCTTCAACTTTTTCTAAATATTGAGGAGTCAATATTAAAGCATTGGCATTTACATTATTCAAAACCGTTCCGTTGATGCCGATGGAAGCATTGGCACGAGCATAATCAATGTAGCGTTGATCAATAAAATCGGGTAGTTTTTGCCAATTCCAAAGTGAAGATCCGGCATAACCACGTTCAACAGTTCCGTTTAGGTTATCCCAATGATTTAGCATTCGAATATTTATTTTTGGAGAATCTACTATGTTTAAATTTTCGATAGATTTGTTGGTTTGAAGTAGTTTTAAAAAATTAAACACACCATATAAAACGCCAATGTCGGTATTCCCAGTAATCAGAATGTGATTTTTGTTGTTCAGTGAAAATGTTTTAATAATGTAGCCTTCGTTATTAACTTGATCCAATTCATTTTTTAGATTTTTAATTATGTCTTCATTTAAAGAAGATTTAGAGCCAAAAACCAACGTGTTTTCGCCGTTAATATCTTGTTGCGTTTGAATTTTAGTATCCAATAAACTGGAAAGTCCTGATTGCAACTCTTTTGATGTGACTTGAATTGTTGCAGAATTGCCTAAAGCAAAAAATCCATTGATTTTAGATTTGTATTCTGATGCTAATTTTGAATCTTGAATTTTTTTGTACTGAAGCCATAATTTATAATCTGCTTGTGCTGATGAATTTATACAAAACAGCAACAAGGGTATTAGAAATAAAGAAAAGACATAGGTTAAGCGACTCATATTTTGTTGTTAGTTATCCTGTAGGCAAATTCATTTTTTTGAAAGTATAAATTAAAGTGTTCTTTTTTCAAGAAACACTTTTTTTTGTGATTACTAATTTACTTGTTTTTTAATTATATTTGCAATCGGTTGCGTAAAAGTATGTAATTCAAGTATAATAAAAAATTTTTTCGCCTAATTTTTTATATTCGTAAAATATTAGATGAAAATCAATAAATACCTAAACATGAATGTAGTTTTGAAAAATACTGTGTTTTTCTTATTGTTGATTTCAACACTTTACTGTAAGAGTCAGGACGTTGTTGAAAAAAATGAAAAATTTCCATTTAACGATAGTTCATTATCTATTGATGCTAGAATTCAAGATCTAATATCAAGATTAACTTTGAAGGAAAAAGCAAATCAAATGATGAACAATACTCCAGCAATAGAGCGTTTGGGAATCCTTCCTTATAGTTATTGGAATGAAGCACTTCACGGTGTAGGTCGTTCCGGAATTGCTACCGTTTTTCCGCAGGCAATTGGACTGGGAGCCACATTTGATAGTGATCTGGCATTTAGAGTTTCGACTGCGATTTCCGACGAAGCTAGAGCGATGCACAACGCAGCAAAAGCAAAAGGCTACAATAAACAATACGGTGGGTTGACTTTTTGGACGCCCAATATCAATATTTTTAGAGATCCAAGATGGGGTCGTGGTCAAGAAACGTATGGAGAAGATCCTTTTTTGACAGCCACTATTGGAACGGCTTTCGTAAAAGGATTGCAAGGAGATAATTCGAATTATTTAAAGACGGCAGCTTGTGCCAAACACTTTGCTGTACATAGCGGTCCCGAAAAATTGCGTCACGAGTTTAATGCAGATGTAACACAAAAAGACCTTTGGGAAACCTATTTGCCTGCTTTTCAAGCCTTGGTCGAAGCCAAAGTAGAATCGGTAATGTGTGCTTATAATAGTACGGATGGTGAGCCTTGTTGTGCCAACAAATACCTGATTACAGATGTTTTAAGAAAACAATGGCATTTTAAAGGACATATTGTTACCGATTGTGGAGCGATTGACGATTTTTATACTCCAAAAGAAAAAGGTGGACATGGAACTGTAAAAACTGAGGCGGAAGCTGCTGTTTTAGTGTTGAAAAGCGGAGTTAGCCTGAATTGTGGAAATACCTACAAGGCATTACCTCAAGCGGTCAAAGAGGGCTTGATTACAGAGAAAGAAATAGATGTTCAATTAGCAAATTTACTGCGAACAAGATTTAAACTAGGTTTATTTGATCCAATGGGTAGCAATCCTTATGATGCTATTTCTCCGAATGTTGTGAATAGTGCAGCACATCGAGAACTAGCTAGGGAAGTGGCACAAAAAGGAATCGTATTATTGAAAAATAATGGTGTTTTACCTCTAAAAAATGACCTTTCAAAGTATTTTGTTACGGGACCCAATGCCACAAATACAGACATTTTATTGGGAAATTATTATGGTGTAAACCCCAATTTAGAGACTATTCTTGAAGGAGTGGCAGGTGCAATTGACAAAGCCAGTCAATTGAATTATACTTTGGGAACAATGCTAAATCAAGCCCCTGTGAATCCAATAGATTGGTCAACTGGAAATGCCTCAAATAGTGATGCGACTATCGTTGCTTTAGGGATTTCAGGATTGATTGAAGGAGAAGAAGGAGAATCAATTGCATCGCCAACAGCTGGAGATAGACTGGATTATAATTTGCCTCAAAATCAAATCGAATATCTAAGGAAATTAAGAAAATCGGCCGACAAAAATTCCGAAAATAAAAAACCCATAATTGCAGTTGTTACAGGAGGAAGCCCAATGAATTTGGCAGAAGTACAGGAACTGTCCGATGCCGTTTTATTGGTTTGGTATCCCGGCGAAGAAGGCGGAACTGCCGTTGCAGATATTATTTTTGGAAAAATATCGCCTTCTGGAAAATTACCTGTTACATTTCCTAAATCTTTGGATCAATTGCCTCCTTATGAAAATTATGCTATGAAAGGAAGAACATATAAATATATGAATGTAGATCCATTATATCCGTTTGGGTTTGGATTGAGTTATACCAATTTTACTTATGGTGAAGTCAAAGTTTCTTCAACCAAAATTTCAAAAAAAGACAATCTCGTGGTTTCGGTCAAAGTAACTAATTCGGGCAAAGTAAAATCAGATGAAGTGGTACAATTGTATGTTTCCGATTTAGTGGCTTCGGTTGAGGTGCCTAATTTTCAATTGACGGGCATCAAACGAATTACTTTGGAGCCTGGAGAATCTGCCGAAGTTTCATTTCAGTTGAAATCAAAAGTATTTGAAATGGTAAAAAATGATGGAACCAGAGTTGTTGAGTCTGGGGAATTCAAAATATATGTAGGCGGTTCCAGTCCGATGAAAAGAAGTTTTGAATTGGGTGCGCCAAAAATGGCAGAGGCTATAATAACAATAAAATAGTATAAAATATCCAAAATGAATAAATTTAAAATAGCATTAATTACCCTGCTTTTCATTCATTCGAATGAAATGTTTTCTCAAATTAAACTCCCCAAATTAATCAGTAATGGGGTGGTTTTGCAGCGAAATGAAAAAGTAAAAATTTGGGGATGGGCTTCGCCAAACGAAAAAATAACATTGAATTTCAAATCCAAAAATTACTTGACAGAAGCTGATAAAGAAGGCAATTGGGCTATTTTGTTGCCAGCCCAAAAAGCGGGCGGACCTTATGAAATGGTTTTGAAAGCTAGCAATGAAATAAAAATTCAAGATATTTTATTTGGTGATGTTTGGATTTGTTCCGGTCAATCTAATATGGAACTTCCAATGGAACGTGTCAAAGAAAAATATGGAGAAATTATCAAGAATTCTAAAAACACTAACATTAGACAATTTTTAGTGCCTGATAAATACGATTTCAAGAAGCCGCAGACTGATTTGGATTCTGGAAATTGGTTGTCAGCTAATCCAAATAATGTATTAGAATTTTCGGCTGTAGCCTACTTTTTTGCCAAAGAAATTAATGAAAAAACACAGGTCCCAATTGGGTTAATCAATACAGCTTTGGGAGGTTCTCCAGTAGAATCTTGGATGAGCGAAGGAGCTTTGAAAGCATTTCCAAAAGCATTTGATGAAGCACAGAAATTCAAAAATGACGATTTGATTAAGCAAATAGAAACCAGTGACAAAAAGCGAAACGACGATTGGTATGCGCTTATAAATGCCAGCGACAAGGGACTTTTGAATAAGGATTTGCAATGGAACCAAGCGAATATTGATGATAATAATTGGTCGAAAATGGCGATTCCTGGGTATTGGGCAGAACAATCCATTGGAAAAGTAAACGGAGCGGTTTGGTTTCGAAAAGAGATAAATGTGCCCAAATCTATGGTCGGAAAACCAGCCAAATTGTTTATGGGACGCATTGTTGATCAAGATTTTGTGTATGTCAATGGCGAATTTGTTGGAACTACAGGCTATCAATATCCGCCACGACGTTATGAAATAAAACCAGCAGTTTTAAAGGAAGGAAAAAATACCATTGCCGTTCGAGTAATCAATAATAGTGGCAGCGGTGGATTTGTGTTGGAAAAACCCTATTATTTGGCCGTGGGCAATGATACTATTGATTTGAAAGGAGAATGGAAATATAAGTTAGGTGTCGAAATGAAGCCGTTACAAGGACCAACATTCATTCGTTGGAAACCAGAAGGCTTGTACAATGCTATGATTGCTCCGTTGTTGAATTTAAAAATCAAAGGAGTTTTGTGGTATCAAGGTGAAGCCAATACGTATAACGCCAAAGAATATGCTCAAACATTTACTGCAATGATTACCAGTTGGAGAGCAAAATGGGCGCAAGGCAATTTCCCTTTCCTTTTTGTTCAATTGACGAATTATATGGAAGAATATCCTGAACCAAGAGAAAGCAATTGGGCAGCTTTAAGACAATCTCAATTGGAAACTTTGAGTGTTCCCAATACTGGAATGGCTGTTACAATTGACGTTGGCGAATGGAACGATATTCATCCGTTGAATAAAGAAGCTGTTGGGCATCGTTTGGCTTTATTAGCGAGAAAAATGGCTTACGGTGAAACTAAAATTACGGCTTCAAGTCCGATGCCAAGTACTGCTACATTCGAAAATGATAAAGCAATTATTTTCTTTGCTAATGTTGGAAAAGGGTTAACGATTAAAAATGGAATGGATCTAAAATCATTTGCGATTTCAAATGACGGGATACATTTTGTTTGGGCAAAAGCCAAAATTACAGGAAATAAAGTAGAGGTTTGGAACGAAAAAATCAGTAATCCAACGGTGGTTCGTTATGCTTGGGACAATAATCCTGCTGCTGCTAATTTATTTTCGAAAGAAGGATTGCCAGCAACTCCTTTTGAGGTAAAAAAGAAGTAATCATATAGACCTAACAGGTTTCAAAAACGGGTTAGGTCTTATTTTTTTAAAATAACAACTTATATTTTCTTTGAAGATTCTCGAACCAGCACTTCTGTATTCAAAAAGGTAATCTCTTTCACTTCGTCTTTGTTAGGAAATTTGATGCTTTTCAAAATAATTTCAGCCGACATTTGTCCCATTTTTGCGGCTGGATGTGTAATTGTCGATAAGTTTGGATCTATAATTTCTGAAATAGGGTCGTTATTAAAACCAATAACTTTCAGGTCATCAGGAACTCTAATTCCTCTTTTTTTGGCAGATTGAATCGCACTCACCGCCATAATATCGCCCGAAGCAAATAATCCATCAGGTCTGTTTTTTAAATCCAATAGTTTGTCACTTGCTTTTAAAGCTTCGTTGTAAGTAACTGTCTTTAAGTCGGCAATGAGTTCTTTTTCGACAGGTAAATTGTATTTGGTCAAAGCATCAATGTAGCCTCTTTTTCTTTCGTTGTATAAATTTCCAAATTCAGAACCCGCAGTAATGTGTGCAATTCGTTTGCATCCTTGTTCTATAAGATGAACAGTTGCTTTGTACGCAGCGGCATGATTGTCAATGATAACTCTAAAAGTATTAAAATCTTTGGGAACCCTATCTACAAAAACTATTGGAATATTATTGTTTACAAATTGTTGAAAATGATTAGTGTCAACGGTTTTCATTCCTAACGAACAAATTATTCCACTTACTCTACTGCTGTAAAGTGATTTTGCCATGCTAACTTCCTCTTCATAGGAGTCATGAGATTGCATAATAATTACATTATAACCTGATTTTCGAGCTGAAATTTCGATACCGCTAATCAATGATGAAAGAAAGGGTTGGGTGACAGTTGGTATCAAAACGCCAATGGTATTGGTTTTGTTTCCACGCAATCCTGCAGCTAAAGTATTGGGAACGTAGCCCATTTCTTCGGCCATTTTCTTTACTTTTTTTATGGTTTTGCTGCTAATCGTTGGGTGATCTTTTAATGCTCTAGAAATTGTTGAGGTTGCGAGTTTTAATTTTTCGGCAAGATCATATATGGTAACGTCTTTGTTTTCTTCCATTTTATTAAAATTGTACACAAATATACGTTTTTTTTAAGATTAAGATTGACAAAAAAAATCCTAGAATTTGCGATTAATACAATCTGTTTTATTCTAACTAAATCGGTTGCGTAAAAAAAGGTGATTTTTTTTCAAAATTAATTTTTTATGTAGAAATAATTGTTAATTTAGCCTACCGGAACAGAACAGTATGATAGTTATGAATGAACAAAAATTTGCTTTTAGTATTAATCACGAAAGTGATATCCCAAAGTATCAGCAATTGGTGAATTCAATTAACAATGCCATTGCTAAGCACCTCTTGAACAAAGGAGATTTATTGCCTTCGGTGAATGCTATTTGTAAAGAAAATAAGCTCTCTAGAGACACTGCTTTTAAGGCCTATTCGATTTTAAAAGATCAAAAAGTAATAGAATCAGTTCCAAATAAAGGATATTATGTAGCGGGCGAAACTCGAAAAGTGCTTTTAGTTTTGGATACATTCAAGGCTTATAAAGAAGTTTTGTATCATTCGTTTGTAAATAATTTGCCCGATAATATTATTACCGATGTGCAGTTTCACCATTACAACATCGATAATTTCAAAACCATCATCAACAATAGTGTAGGCAAGTATTATAAATATGTTGTAATGAATTTTGACCACAAAGAAGCGGCTTCTGTTTTGACCAATATTTCTAATGAAAAACTGTTGTTGATTGATTGGAATATTCATTCAAAACCAAAAAATAATTATGTTTTTCAGGATTTTGGAATTGCCTTTTTAGACTCTTTGAAACAGGCTGTAGATTTGTTTAGAAAATACAAAGCCATTCATTTTGTATATCCCAATTTCACCAATCATCCGATTGAGACTGTTACTTTTTTTAAGAAATTTTGCAAAGAATTTGAGTTTGATTTTAAAGTCATTACCAATCCAAAAGACTTTGATATTGAGAAAGATATTGCCTATATAGGAGTAAGTGACAGAATGCTTGGGATATTTTTAGAACAATGTCGAGAAAAGGATTTTGAACCCGGAAAAGACGTTGGTTTTCTATCCTATAATGAAACTCCGATGAAGAAATTTATTTACAAAGGGATTTCGGTGGTTTCGACCGATTTTAAGGAATTAGGAACTAAAGGGGCCGAATTTATTACGAAAGACGAACCGATGCAATATTATGTATCGACAAATTTAATATTAAGAGAATCATTATAAATTATGTATTACATTGGATTTGATATAGGTAGCTCTTCAGTGAAAGTAGCTATCGTAGAAATAGCAACCGGAAAAAGCATTGGCGTAGTTCAAGAGCCAGAAACCGAAATGAGTATGCTAGCCCTAAAAAATGGTTGGGCCGAACAAAAACCCGAAGATTGGTGGCTACACGCTTGCAATGCCGTGGCCAAATTGAAGAAAAAATTTAATATCTCAAGGTCACAAATAAAAGGTATCGGGATTTCCTACCAAATGCACGGCTTAGTTTTGGTCGATAAAGCAGGTCAACCTTTACGAAAATCTATTATTTGGTGCGACAGTAGAGCCGTTGCTATAGGAAATGAGGCATTTGCTAGTATCGGTGAAAAAAAATGCAACGAACATTTGCTGAATTCTCCGGGGAATTTTACCGCTTCAAAATTGAAATGGGTCAAAGAAAACGAACCAGAAATTTACAGTCAGATTCATAAATTTATGTTGCCGGGTGATTATATCGCTTATAAATTATCGAATGTAATCAATACCACGATTTCAGGATTGTCCGAAGGGATTATGTGGGATTTCAAAAACGATAGTTTTGCCAATTTCTTGTTTGAGCATTATGGAATTTCAACAGAATTGGTTCCCGATATTGTAGATACTTTTAGTATTCAATCAAAAGTGGATAAAAAAGGAGCAGAAGAAAGCGGTTTGGACGAAGGAACGCCAATATTTTACCGTGCAGGCGATCAACCTAATAATGCGCTTTCGTTGAACGTTTTTAATCCGGGTGAAGTGGCCGCAACAGGCGGAACATCGGGTGTAGTTTATGCTATGACCAAAAGTTTGTCGGTCAAAGAAAGTTCGAGAGTGAATAATTTTGCTCACGTTAATTATATAAAAGGAAAGGAACCAAGAATTGGAAAATTACTATGCATCAATGGAGCGGGAATTCAATACCGTTGGTTGCTCAATAATCTTTCGGTTTCCTCTTATGAAGAAATGAACAATCTCGCTTCTGAAATCCCAGTAGGTTCAGATGGGGTTTGTATGATTCCTTTTGGAAACGGTGCAGAACGAATGCTCAATAGCAAAGACATCGGAACCCGATTGGTAAACATCAATCTGAACAATCACGGTAAAGCACATATTTGTCGTGCAGCCTTGGAAGGAATTGCCTTTTCATTCGTTTATGGAATGGAAATTATGAAATCTGATGGCATCGAAGTGAATGTAATGCGTGCCGGAAACGATAATTTGTTCCGTTCCGAGATTTTTTCGAATACCGTGGCAACACTTATCGGACACGAAATTGAAATCTACAATACCACTGGAGCCATTGGTGCAGCCAGAGCATCGGGACTTCACGAAGGCGATTTTGATACCTTTGGAAAATACATTACCGACAACGATCACGTAATGACTTATATGCCTTTTAAAGACAAACAACCGTATTTAGAAGCATATCAACTATGGAAAAAAGAATTAGAATTAATAATCAATAAACAATAAAAAAAATGGCAACTTTAGGCAATAAAGAATACTTTAAAGGTATTGGCGAAATTAAATTTGAAGGCAAGGAATCAGATAATCCATTAGCATTCAAATATTACAATCCAGATCAAATCGTGGCTGGAAAAACAATGCGCGAGCATTTCAAATTTGCAATCGCTTACTGGCACACTTTCTGTGGTCAGGGTTCTGATCCATTCGGACCTGGGACACAAAATTTTGCTTGGGATCAATCATTAGATGCTGTGCAAGCGGCTAAAGATAAAGCAGACGCAGCTTTCGAATTTATCACAAAAATGGGATTTGGTTACTACTGTTTCCACGATTATGATTTAATTAGAGAAGGGGCAACTTTTGGAGAATCAGAAAGCAGATTGGCAACAATCACCGATTATTTGAAAGAAAAACAAGCAGCTTCAGGCGTAAAATTGCTTTGGGGAACTGCTAATGCCTTTTCGAACCCTCGTTATATGAACGGTGCGGCTACCAATCCTGATTTCAACGTAGTAGCAAGAGCTGGTGGACAAGTAAAATTGGCTTTAGATGCAACGATTGCTTTAGGTGGTGAGAATTATGTATTCTGGGGAGGACGTGAAGGTTATATGTCATTGCTAAATACCGATATGGGAAGAGAATTAGACCATATGGGACAATTTTTGAGAATGGCTCGTGATTATGCTCGTGCACAAGGATTTAAAGGAAACTTCTTCATTGAGCCAAAACCTATGGAGCCAATGAAACACCAATATGATTTTGATTGTGCTACTGCAATAGGATTTTTACGTGCACAAGGTTTGGAGAATGATTTCAAAATGAATATCGAAGTGAATCACGCTACATTAGCACAGCACACATTCCAACACGAAATTGACGTGGCTGCACAAGCTGGAATGTTAGGAAGTTTGGATGCTAACCGTGGTGATTATCAAAATGGATGGGATACCGATCAATTTCCAAATAACATTCAAGAAACTACAGAAGCTATGTTAGTATTCTTGAAAGCAGGTGGTCTTCAAGGTGGAGGAATTAATTTTGATGCTAAAATCAGAAGAAATTCAACCGATATGGAAGATGTTTTCCATGCACACATTGGCGGAGCAGATACTTTTGCAAGAGCTTTGTTGACAGCTGATAAAATTATCACTTCATCAGCTTATGATAAATTGAGAACAGCCCGTTACAGCTCATTCGATTCTGGAAACGGAAAATCTTTTGAAGATGGTAAATTATCTATGCAAGATTTGTATAAAATTGCACAAGAAAACGGAGAACTTAGCTTGCAAAGTGGCAAACAAGAATTGTTTGAAAATATCATCAACCAGTATATTTAGTAGAATATTTAGTAATTAGTTTATAATTGGAAAGGTGTCGAGAATATTTAATAATGTTTTAAATATTTTCGGCATCTTTTTATTGTAAACATAATTGGCTCTTCATCCTTCGTCTGCGTTATATCAAACCACTACCGATGTAATCACTGTTTTGACAATCTTTTAATCTAAAAGTTAAAGCTGTAATTATTTTATCGAAAGAGGACTTTATCATAAAAATGTTTAAAAATTAAATGCTTTTACCATTAAATCCTGCTCACTTCTTGAAATTCCTATTTCTTTGGCTATAGTTTTCCATGTACTTGTTACTTGAAGAACTTCTTGAATAATAACTTCCATTTGTTGTTTATTTAAACGGAAATATTCGCCAACGCTTTTTGCTAATTCAAAATCAAGGGCATTGTTATCGGTATCTATGTTTAAAGCTAAACCGTCTTTGTCAATAGATGGATTCAGGTCGTATGCCGGTGATAGTATCCAACCTTCTTTGGTTAGTATGAAACCGTGGTTTCTTAAATGGTCGTCTGTGTTGGAAATGGCAATATTGAAAATTATTCTGCGCCATAGTTGATGTAAGTTTGCTTCTACGTTTGCACCGTAATTGCTAATGAATTCGGCTATGTCTAAATAACTTGCTGGATTGTCTCGGATAGTATCTTCATTATTTCTGGTCATTGTCATTGCTGAAGCAAAATGTATCCTCTCTCCGTTTTCCCGGTCGAAACGTTTTGTGAAAAAGGTGTGGTAATTCCCCATTATTTTTTCTATTCGGCAGGGTGCCATTTCTATTCCGGCATTTATTGCCAGTAGATAGGCTAGAAATTCCCAAGCCGCTTTATCTGTTGTGTCTGTTTTAGACGGGAATTTGGCAATCCAAAGACTTTTATCGGCATCCAAGATATTGGCTTTTGGTCTTGCTCCACCCAATGAGGAACCGGGTGCCATTAAAACGGATAACCATTTTTTGACCTCATCGTTATCCTCGTCCTTTTCAAAATTTGCGGTTGCGTTTTGCAACTCGCGAATGGATGACCAGGGTGGAGTGGAAGCGGTTTTATTGTTGTCGAGAAAATCTCCATCAGGATCTGTTTTAAAACGCAATGCTCCCATACGGCTTTCATCGTATACTCCTAAAAGGAAATCAATATCGTATAGTGTTTTAGGTTTTTCATTGTTTTCTCTTGCTAACTGTACTTCTCTACGTTTCATTAGTGTTCGTCCCCAAGTGTCAGGCATACTGTCCAGGAATATGCCAAAGTTTTCTTTTTGGTTTGGGTATTGCGGACCGCCGTATAATTGAATATCAGGGTCGAGTATGAATTTTTGTTTTGATTTAAGCCAGTCTTTATCGTATTCAAAGCAGAACGCTTTTTTACCTTTGGCTTGTTGTGCAGACAGGATACCAATTATTTTGGCTTCCGGCATTCCTTTCCAATGTGCGTAAACGTATATGTCGGTTTTGTTTTGTGCCATTTGGTACTGTTATAATAATTCTAAATCTTGTAATTTTCTTCCAAAAGTATCATCAGCTCCAATTTTTAAGAAATCATCTTGTAGTCCCAATACACGAAGTGCATTAAAATAAGCACCTATAGCTACACCAGAATTCCCTTTTTCAATTTGATATAAAGTTGTTCTAGCTATATCTGCTCTTTCTGCTACTTGAATCGTTGTTAGTTTTCTTCTTTTCCTAGCCAACTTTATGTTTTCTCCCATCTGTTCCAATATCATTTGATACTTGGGAAAGAGTATTTGTTTTTTTCTAGTCATCTTTTTGAATGTATAGTAATATGAACAAAAGTAGTATTTATGTTCATAATAACAAACGTTTTGTGCTTTTTTTATTCTTTAGTAGTTATGGATGTGTCCTTCTTATAACTTTGGCACTTTTTGTGTAAAAAAGTATTGAAATTTTGTTTTTCATAATGTGGTGACTTTTGAAGTTATTAAATTTAGACTTTTAATATTCTATTGTCAAGATGTTCATATTGTGAATGCCTTATTTTACAGGTCTTCACACGAAATTCGGGGTCATTTTTTTTAATTTTTTTAGTACCCGAATTTGAACCCTAGACATTATGATTTAATACTAATTTCTGGAAAGTATTGAAAACAAAAATGCACGTAAATCCTAAGATTTACGTGCATTTAGTTCTATTTGAGAATAGATTTGAGGAGTCGGGAGAAGTGTAAAACGTTCTTTTTATCAACGAACCCAAAAAATGTTAGCGTTAATAAAAACCCTAACGCCTTTTTTATATGGGTTAGGGTAAAAATAGGCATTATTTCGTATAACTCTTTTCTTCGTATTATACTTCCAGACGTAATTTAAAAGTTTAGCTTATGGCGGCGATTATCGCCGTTATTCTCCTGTTTAACTAAATATTTTATGTGTTCATAACACAAACAAAAAACTTTACAAAATGAATTTAGATACTCTTTTTTTATTGAAATTATAAAAATCAATGCGAATAATATTTTTATATATTTGCTAATCTATATCAAAATAAAAAGGCAAAAATTGGAAGAGTCCTAAATTATTATTGCAAAAATAGTGAGTAATTAAAATAATGTCCGAAACAAAAGACTTTAGCGAACAATTATTAATAAGTGAACTCAAAAATCACAACGAAAAGGCATTTCGTACCCTTTACGATTGCTATTCCCAAGACATTTATCGCTATAGCTTGAGTTTTCTAAAATCGAAGGAACTTGCCGAAGAGAATGTTCAGGAAGTCTTTTTAAAAGTTTGGTTGCATCGCGAAAACCTGAATATAGAGCAATCTTTTAAATCTTATATATTTACCATTGCCCGAAATCAAGCCTTTAATTTCTTGAATAAAGCGGCCAACGATTTGGTGCTCAAAGAAGAGATTTTCTATGAAAGTCAAAAATCACACAATCAGGGCGACTACTCTATCCGCGAAGCCGACTGCAAAAGACTTAAAAAACAGGCCATAAAACAACTGCCACCAAAGCGGAAACAAATCTTTAAAATGTCGCGAAAACAAGGAAAAACCTATGAAGAAATTAGCCAGTAATTAGGCATTTCTGTCATTACGGTCAACAGCCAAATGAGCAAAGCCCTCGAATCGTTACGACTCTTTTTTCAGGTCAATGATGAATTTACATAAATTAAATTTGCTGCATATTTTCTAAATCACTCTTTTCGAGTGATTTTTTTGTTTTAATTTAAAACGTAATTCATTGAATTAAAACAATTTAACAAATAAAACAACTATTTTTTAAAAAATTTACAACGTTTGAGTAGTAGTCAACTACTCTTCAACTGTATATTATAGAACAGAAACAAAAAAAGCAATTCGCTATGAATGAAAATTCAGAAATACAAAAATTACTTCACAAATTTATTTTGAATCAATGCACGGCAGAGGAAACAGATGAAGTTGTAGCATATTACCGAAAAAACAAACTCACCTCTGATTTTCCAAGTGTTGAAGATGTCAAATTGTTGTCTAATGAAATTCCTGAAATGGATGAAGCCACGGCGGAAAAAATATTTTCTAATGTTTTGGCTAGTGCCAAAGAAATTGAACAAGCCGAAATCATAACGACAAGAAATCCATATCGAAAATATTTGGCAATTGCCGCTTCATTCTTGGTTTTAGCATCTATTGGAATATCGTATCAACGTGGGTTTTTTAATTCAAAGAAGGATACCATCATAAACAATAGTAATGAAATCACTTTGCAATTAGAAAACGGGGATATTCAGGTAATCTCTGCCAATAAGAAGTCAGAAATTGCCGATGCTGAAGGAAACGTAGTAGGAAATCAAAACGGAAATAAGATTGTTTATGATACCGAAACTACTCTAGAAAAACTCGTTTACAACACCATAAAAATTCCTTATGGAAAACGTTTTGAGTTGCAATTATCCGATGGGACGATTGTGCATTTAAATTCTGGAACGACTCTAAAATATCCTGTAAAATTTATTGCCAGCGAAAACAGGCAAGTTTTCCTCGATGGAGAAGCCTTTTTTGATGTGGCCAAAGACAAAACACATCCTTTTGTGGTCAATGCTGATAATTTGAATGTTCGTGTTTTGGGAACTCATTTCAATGTTTCCAATTATCCTGAAGACAAATTAACCGATGTTGTTTTAGTAGAAGGTTCTGTTGGTCTTTATACTGCAAATGAAAAATTCAATGCCGAAAAAAATACCGTTCTTAAACCGGGATTCAAAGGAAGTTTTTCTAAAACAGACAATCAAATCAAAACCAAAGCGGTGGTTACTGATGTTTACACAGCTTGGATCAAAGGAGGTTTGACCTTTAGAGAAATGACTTTTAAAGACATTTCCAAAAAATTAGAAAGACATTACAATGTTACTATTGTAAATCAAAATGCGAAATTGTCCAATGAGAAATTTAATGCCAGTTTTGGTGATGAACCAATCGCTAAAGTATTGAGTTACTTTAATGAAATTCACGGAATCAATTACACCCTAAAAAATAATGAAGTACTAATTAAATAACCACTAAAAAACCAATGAAAAATGAAAAGTTGAATAAGCAGAAATAAAAAAATCGGAAAAAGCTGCGAACAATTTCCGATTTAAGAAACGATTGAACCTAACAAATTAAATACAATCAATTACAAAATTATGAAAAAAAACCCAAAGAATAGTGGAATGTATTTTCCATTGTTCCAAAACAACCTGAAATTGAAACTAACCACTTTACTTATTTTGGTCGTCATGTTTAATATTCGAGCCAATAGTTATGCCCAAACAAAGGTTAACTTGGAATTGAATAATACTACCGTGGAAACGGTTCTTGAGACGATTGAACAAAAAACAGATTTTCGATTTATTTACAAGTTGAATGATATCGACTTGAATCGTGTCATTTCTATTAAGGCAAAAAACGAAACGATTGATGTTGTTTTAGATAAGATATTCAAAGGAACTGCCACCGATTTTAAAGTCAGAGAGACTCAAGTCATCTTGAAAAAACTTGCTATAGAAAAAGAGGAAAAGTTAAAAATTATAAAACAAACCGTTAAGGGAAAAGTGGTTGACGAAAACGGAATGCCACTGCCTGGTGCCTCCGTTATTGAAGTAGCCACCAATAGAGCAGTTTCTACTGATGCAGATGGAAATTTTGAAATTACTGTTGAAAATAGTGATTCTGAAATCGTTGTGAGTTATGTAGGTTATAAAGAAAAGCGATTCTTGGCGAGCCTTCAAAATACGACAATTAAACTATTTCCAGAAACATCTGATTTGAAAGAAGTAGTCGTTATTGGTTACGGAACTTCTTCCAGAAAAGATGTAACGGGAGCAGTATCTTCCATAGCATCAAAAGACATGAACCAAGGGGCAATTGTAAATCCATTACAATTGATTTCCGGAAAAATGGCTGGGGTAAACATCACTCAAACAGGTAGCGAACCAGGCGCAACACCTAACGTTAGAATTCGAGGAATATCTTCTTTGATAGGAGGTAGTGATCCTTTAATAGTAGTCGATGGTGTTCAGGGAAATATGGATTTATTAAACCAAATCCCTCCAAGCGAAATCGCCTCAATGGACATATTAAAAGATGCATCGGCAACCGCAATTTATGGTTCCAGAGGTGCTGCAGGTGTTATTATTGTGAGTACCAAGAAAAACAAAGTAGGCAAAACATCTATTGAATATTCCGCTTCAACTGCAATGGATTATATTCCAAAAAAACTAGATATATTAGACGCAAATCAATGGTGGGAACAAGCGCAATTAGTAGGCGTTCCGGCTTCTGCCAATCACGGATCAGATACCGATTGGTATGGAATCCTGACTAAAAGTGGAGCGACACAAACGCACACTTTATCTTTTGGTGGAGGAACAGATACTTTTAGTTATAGAGCTTCCATCAGTGCTATTCTACAAGAGGGTGTTGTTATCAATTCGAATAACAATAAATACATTGGTAGAATTCAAGCGACTCAATCTGCCATAGATGACAAACTAAAACTGACATTCAACCTTAATACCGGTATCACGGAGTCAACCAATAGTATTGGAAGCATCGGAAGAGCGGCATTTACCTCGAATTTAATTACAAATGCTTATGTAATGCGTCCTACCGATCCTGTTTATAACACAAATGGAACCACTTATTATACAGACCCGAATGTTTTTCAATATTTAAATCCGTATGCAGCTGCACAAACCGTTTCAAACGAAGGACAAAATGACAATTTGTTCGGAAGCCTTAAAGCCGATTTAGATGTATATGAAGGTTTAACATTAGGTTGGTTTGGAAGTTGGAGAAAAACGAACAGTTTCAATGGCTATTATCTTCCGGCAGAATCTACCCTTGCTGCTGC
>ERZ1034363.289-NODE-289-length-36294-cov-4.480824_pt1 | contig 36294 bp, 30 predicted proteins | sample MGYA00520616_ERZ1034363 | MGnify/ENA primary metagenome ERZ1034363 (study PRJEB33736, sample SAMEA104284506) | Azolla filiculoides | biome: Urban; feature: Water surface; material: Ditch water | place: Netherlands | collected 2015-10-28 | depth 0-0.1 m ... | reverse complement strand
ATCATGCATTTTCATTAGGGTGGCTGCAACCTCAGGATTACTGGTTTGAGAGTCACTGATTGGTGAAGTCAGTAAAGCATAAGTGCGTGTGTCTTTACTCATATTTGTTTTTTTTGTAAAGTGAACTAACAGCAGTAGTTTTCCCATCAGTTACACTTACTGCTTTTTCGATTGGAACGCCTTCTTCGGCTCTCAAAATGATGGCTTTGGTTTTGTCTGCTCCAAAAATAGATAGTAATTTGGGTTCCAAATCTGTTTCCGAAATTTTTTCTTTATCAATATAAAATTGCAAATCTTTATCAATGCTTACGGCAATATTTTTGTTGCTATCGGTTTTTCCTTTTGCTTTGGGTAATACTAAATCCAAGGCATTTGTAGTCACCATTGTCGAAGTCAGCATAAAAAATATCAATAGCAAGAATACAATATCCGTCATAGATGACATATTGAATTCGGGACTAACTTTATTTCTCCCTCTTAGGTTCATAATTAAGCTGGATCATTTAATAAATCTAGAAAATCAACAACATTGGCTTCCATCATATGAACGACTTTGTCTGTTTTTACAACCAAGTGATTGTAACCAACATAAGCAATAATACCCACAACCAACCCCACAACAGTAGTTGTCATAGCAGTATAAATTCCTTCTGAAAGTGCACCTACTTCAATTTGTCCTCCTGAGCTTGCCATTTTATGAAATGCCATAATCATTCCGACAACAGTTCCAAGAAATCCAGTCATTGGTCCAGCTCCAGAAATGGTAGCCAACATACTCACGTTTTTTTCTAATTTGTAAATTTCCAATTTACCAGCGTTTTCAATAGCAGTATTGATGTCGTCAAGGGGTTTTCCAATGCGTGAAATTCCTTTTTCAATTAAGCGGGCAACAGGTGATGATGTTTTGGCACAAAGCATTTTTGCGTCGTCAATACGTCCATGCCGAATATTTTCACGAATTTGATTCATAAAATTATTGTCCATTTGTGATGCTTTTTTGATTGCCATCAGGCGTTCAAAATACAAATAAAGCGCAACGAAAAACATGGCAAACAATGAGAGCATTATAAGCTGACCTGCTAATCCTCCGCTAGTTAAAAGTTCGATAATGGATAATGTTTTTTCTATTGGCACAGCATCGGCCATTGTTTCTTTTGCAACAGATAAACTATCTGTTTGAAGCAGTATACTCATATAAAATTGTCTTTGTTTTTGAAACGCTAATATATTACAAAAATTGTTGGTTTTTGTTCAAATTTAAAAAGGGAAGCGGTTAAATGAATTTGGATACTAATAAAATCTTATTGTTTTGTTTTTAGGATTAATTTCAAACCAATAAATCCAATTATTCCTGCGATTAAGGAAGAAAGTAAAATAATAATTTTGGCATGATTGATAATTACGATGTCGTCAAAAGCTAATAAGGTTACGAAAATAGACATTGTAAATCCGATTCCACCCAAGAATCCAACGCTAAATATAGAAGCCCAATTCAGGTCAGTAGGAAGTTTGCAAATGCCTAATTTTACGGCAATCAAACTTAATGTAAAAATTCCAAGGGGTTTACCAATTATAAGTCCCAATGCAATTCCGATACTGTAATGCTGGGTTACAATTTCTTGCATATCCAAATCCAAAATGATAGCTGTATTAGCCAATGCAAAAACTGGAAGTATGAGAAATGCGACTGGTTTGTGTAAATAATGTTGCAAAATATAGGAAGTAGATTTTTTATCACCATTTCCAAAAGGGATTGCAAAAGCTACTAAAACTCCAGTAATTGTTGCGTGAACACCAGAATTAAGCATAAAATACCACATCACGACTCCTAAAGTCAAATAAGGAATTAGGTTTCTTACTTTGATTCGGTTTAAAATTAACAAAACAACAAAAATGCCCATTGCAATGCAAAGGTTGGTCCAAAAAATAGTTTTAGTGTAAAATAAAGCAATTACTAAAATCGCCCCCAAGTCATCAATAACCGCCAATGCAGTCAGGAATATTTTTAGTGAAGTTGGAACTTTATTGCCTAATAAGGATAAGATTCCCAAGGCAAAAGCAATATCGGTTGCCATCGGGATTCCTGCTCCAGATTGAGTCGAAGTGCCATAATTAAAATATAAATAGATAGCTGCGGGAACGAGCATTCCGCCAATTGCTCCAAAAATGGGAAGAAGTGCATTCTTGATATCGGAAAGTTCTCCTTGATAGACTTCTCTTTCTAATTCTAAACCAATTAGTAAAAAGAAAATGGTCATTAATCCATCATTAATCCAATATTCTATGGGTTGACCATAAAAAGGGGTATGCCAAAAATGGATATATTCTGAACTAAAAATAGAATTCGCCAATGCCAATGAAATCAATGTGCAGGCTATTAGGATAAGTCCCCCTGCTTTTTCACTTTCTAAAAATTCTTTGAATAATTTTGAAGATATGTTTCGGGTTTTTTGAATCATTTTTTAAAAGTTGTTAACTAAAGGAATAAATTTCTCCCGAACTATGATCTGCTTTTGCACCTGTTACACTGCTCAAAACATTAATTTCGTCTCGCAATTTCAAGACGCCAAGTAAGGCAAATATTAAAGCTTCTTTGAATTCTAATATTTTTGACTTCGGAATAACAAGTTTAATTTCAGGTAATTGGGATTGAATTCTCTCAATTAGAAAATCATTATAAGCACCTCCGCCAGTTACTAACATTCGACTTTTTTTGTCTTTGCGAGTTTCGAAGAGATCCAAAGCCAAAGCAGTTTGCAAAGCCACGTGCTCTGTAAAAGTACATAATTTGTCTTCAATAGCAATTGAGTAACTTTCAATTAAAGGCAAAACAGTTTGTTTTACAAATTCAAAACCCAATGATTTAGGGAAGGTTTGTTGGTAAAAATCCAAGGCATTTAATTCGTTTAACAAATTGGTATTGACTTTTCCTGTTCGTGAAATTTGGCCTTTGTCATCATAATTCAATCCCAATTGATTGGCATAAAAATTCAGAACTGTATTTACAGGCGAAATATCAAAAGCAATTCGTTTGCTGTTTTGTTCGAAAGAGATGTTTGAAAAACCACCCAAATTAATACAATAATCATAGTCCGAAAATAAAATTCGGTCACCAATAGGAACTAAAGGAGCGCCTTGACCACCTAATTTTACGTCTTGAACCCTAAAATCACAAACCACCGTTTGATGAGTCAAAGTTGCTATTTCGGGTAAGTTGCCTATTTGTAATGTAAATCCATTTTGGGGTTGGTGCAAAATAGTGTGACCGTGCGAACAAATGGCATCCAGATTTTCAATTTTATGTTTTTCAATAAAATTAGAAATAATCGAAGCGAGAAGTTTAGTGTAATCTTGGTTTAGTTTCTCAAGCTGTGTTTCTGAAAAATCTACTGCTGTTTTGAGTCGGTCAATCCAGTCTTGGCTATAGCCAATGGTTTCACTTTCTAGGATTTCAAAAGTCCATTTGGTATCGATTAATTGGAATTTAATATGAGATAAGTCAACTCCATCCAGCGAGGTTCCTGACATTAATCCGATAACGTTGTAGTAATTTTTTTTCATTAGTCAAATTTACGAATCATAATTGAATAGTTCCGTATAAAAAATTATCTTTGAATGTATTTTTATAACAAATAACGTCATTTATTTTAAATAATTATGGATTTTAATCTAACCGAAGAGCAATTAATGGTGCAACAAGCTGCCAGAGATTTTGCCCAAAACGAACTTTTGCCTGGTGTAATTGAAAGAGACGAAAAGCAAATTTTTCCAGCTGAACAAATCAAAAAAATGGGAGAGCTCGGTTTTATGGGAATGATGGTCGATCCAAAATACGGCGGAAGCGGTCTTGATACAATTTCGTATGTTTTGGCAATGGAAGAAATTTCTAAAATTGATGCTTCAGCTTCGGTGGTGATGTCTGTCAATAATTCTCTTGTTTGTTGGGGATTGCAGGAATTTGGAACCGAAGAACAAAAACAACATTGGTTGCCACTTTTGGCATCGGGTCAAATTCACGGTGCTTTTTGTTTGAGCGAACCCGAAGCTGGTAGTGATGCGACTTCGCAAAAAACAAGCGCTATCGATATGGGTGATTATTATTTGGTAAACGGAACAAAAAATTGGATTACCAACGGAAATACTGCTTCGTTTTATATTGTCATTGCCCAAACCAATGTCGAGAAAAGAAGCAAAGGAATTAATGCGTTGATTATGACCAAAGATATGCCGGGATTTACCGTTGGACCGAAAGAGCATAAAATGGGAATTCGTGGTTCTGATACACATTCATTGCAATTTAATGATGTGAAAGTGCCTAAAGAAAACAGAATTGGAGAGGAAGGTTTCGGGTTTAAATTTGCGATGAAAACCTTGGCGGGGGGAAGAATTGGCATTGCTTCCCAAGCGTTGGGAATCGCTTCTGGAGCTTATGAACTGGCATTGAAATATTCAAAAGAGCGTAAATCCTTTGGCACTGAAATTTGTAACCATCAAGCAATTGCATTCAAATTAGCCGATATGTTTGTCAATATTGAAGCAGCTCGTCATCTTTGTTTGAAGGCAGCTTGGGATAAAGACCATCATCAAAATTATGATGTCAGCAGTTCTATGGCAAAACTTTTTGCCTCGCAAACCGCTATGGATGCTACAATTGAAGCTGTGCAGATTCACGGAGGAAACGGTTATGTTCGCGAATATCATGTAGAAAGAATGATGCGTGACGCCAAGATTACCCAAATCTATGAAGGCACTTCCGAAATCCAAAAAATCGTGATTTCCCGAAGTATTATTACGGGATAATTGGAAATTATGAGCAATTGCTATTCGTGTTAATCTGTATCTAATTTTTTTTAAAGATTTTCCGTATTTTCGCCTTATGAAAAACATCATCATTACAGGAACATCCAGAGGAATTGGTTACGAATTGGCTTTGCAGTTTGCCAATGCAGGACATCAGGTTTTGGCCATTTCCAGAAAAACGCCTCAAGCACTCATTGAAAATTCAAATATAACTTGCCTTTCCATAGATTTATCCGATGAAAACGAAATGCACAAAGTAGAAAATTTTCTTTCTAATTCTTGGAAAAATGTGGACATCATCATTCATAACGCTGGAAGTTTAATCTGCAAACCATTTGAAACTTTATCACAAACTGATTTCGAAAATATCTATAAAGTCAATGTTTTTGGAGTGGCCAATTTGACTCGGGTTTGTATTCCTTATTTGCAAAAAGGAAGTCACGTAGTTACGATTAGTTCAATGGGAGGTGTTCAAGGCAGTTTAAAATTTGCAGGTTTGGCAGCGTATAGTTCGAGTAAAGGAGCGGTAATTACCCTGTCAGAATTATTGGCAGAAGAATACAAAGAAAGAGGAATTTCGTTTAATGTTTTAGCACTTGGAGCCGTTCAAACCGAAATGTTACAAGAAGCTTTTCCAGGTTATGAAGCACCCATTTCAGCAAATGAAATGGCCAATTATATTTTTGACTTCGCCTTAACTGGAAATAAATATTACAACGGAAAAGTACTGCAAGTTTCATCCACGAATCCGTAAAAACTTAAATTCCAAATTTTTAAATCCCAAATCCCAAAACTCACAATTGTCCGAAACCTTATCAAAATACTTGCCTGAACACGCCGTAAAACCAGTTTTTGAGCTGATTGTTACCAATCAAGTGCATCTCAAAATTGTGAATGAAAGGCAAACTCGTCACGGCGATTATCGAAAAGGATTGACAGGTAAACACGAAATTACGGTCAATGCCAACCTGAATAAATACCGATTTTTGATTACGCTAATTCACGAAATTTCGCATTTGGTTGCCTTTGAAAAATTTGGACGAAATATAAAACCTCATGGCAATGAATGGAAATATACTTTTCAGCAATTGATGGTACCGTTTATTCGCCCAGAAATATTTCCAAATACGATTTTGCCCTTGGTGGCTAATCATTTCAGAAATCCCACGGCCAGTAGTGATACCGATGCGCGACTTGCTTTTGCATTAAAACAATTTGACGAAAGAAAAGCCGATATTCATTATATTCACGAAGTACCCTCAGGCAGTTTATTCCGAATTAAAAATGGAAGAATTTTTAAGAAAAATGGACTTCGAACCAAACGATATGAATGTATTGAAGTAAACACGGGAAGATTATTTTTGTTTAATGCCAATGCCGAAGTCGAAATAATTCCGGGATAATGTTAGTTGAACGTAAAAAAATGCATTTTAACGAAAGACAGAACTCAATTGTGTTTTTGATGCTTTGATTTAGATTATAATAAATACATTTGTAGCCAAAAGATTGATATTTATTAAATAAAGATATAAAAAATGAATAAAAATTATTACGCAATTATAATGGCTGGTGGAGTTGGATCTCGATTTTGGCCAGTAAGTACGACCGAATTTCCAAAACAATTTCACGATATGTTAGGAGCTGGCGATACCTTGATCCAGAAGACTTTCAGTAGATTATCGAAATTAATTCCTGTAGAGAATATTTTGGTTTTAACTAATGAAAAATATAATTCTATTGTGTTGGAGCAATTGCCATTGGTAAAACAAGAGCAAGTTTTGTTAGAACCAGCCATGCGAAATACAGCTCCTTGTATTTTATATGCTTCGCTAAAAATTCAAAAACAAAATCCAGATGCTGTTATGGTTGTTGCACCAAGCGATCACTGGATTGAGGATGAAAATGAATTTGCAGCCAATTTAAAGCAATGCTTTGATTTTTGTTCTACTGAAAATGCGTTGATGACACTTGGAATTCAACCCACATTTCCAAACACTGGTTTTGGATATATTGAATATGACAAAACCGATGCTAATCCAATCAAAAAAGTGTCGCAATTTCGTGAAAAACCAGATTATGAAACCGCAAAATCGTTTTTGGAAAGTGGTAATTTCTTGTGGAATGGAGGGATTTTTATTTGGAGTGCCAAATCGATTACAGAGGCTTTCGAAAAGTTTCAACCGCAGATGAATGCTTTGTTTCTTAAAGGTTTAGAAAGTTATAATACTCCTGCCGAGAAAACTTTCATCGAAGAGAATTATGCTTTATCCGAAAATGTTTCTATTGATTATGCTGTGATGGAAAGTGCTAAAAATGTTTATGTTCTTCCAGCTACTTTCGATTGGAACGACTTGGGAACTTGGGGTCAGCTTCACGAAAAACTAGATAAAGATGAGAATAAAAATGGGGTTATTAATGCAAAAGTTGTCTTAGAAAATGCCTCAGGTAATATCATCAGGTCTGATGCCGATAAAATCATCGTTGTTGATGGTTTGCACGATTACATTATTGTGGACAAAGAGGGAGTTCTACTTATTTACCCTAAAAGTAAAGAGCAAGATATAAAACGAATAACAACTTTGGCAAATAAACTTTAATTTAGTTATTCATTTATAGGTGTATTCAGTTCGTATAAAAGACTATGCAAATTTTAAAACGGGTTCTATCTAAAAAAAATATTTAGATAGAACTTTTTTTATTCCTTCAAATAAGCTTCTCTGACTTTTTTGAACAAATTTGAGGAATAAACGAAGTCAACAACAGCTTCGTTGTCTGTTCTAAAAATTTCTTCTTTAGTGCCTTCCCATTCTTTTAAACCATTTTTAAGAAAGACAATTTTTTCGCCAATTTCCATCACAGAATTCATATCGTGGGTGTTGATTACTGTCGTGATGTTATACTCTTCGGTAATTTCTCGGATAAGATTATCAATTAGAGTTGCCGTGTTTGGGTCTAAACCTGAGTTGGGTTCGTCACAAAAAAGATATTTTGGATTGTTCACAATAGCTCTAGCGATGGCAACCCGCTTTTGCATTCCTCCCGATATTTCGGAGGGTAATTTATTATGAGCGCCAACTAAAGCGACTCTTTCTAAAACAAAATCAACACGCTCTTGTATCTTTTTTTTGTTGTCGTTTGTGAACATTTTTAATGGGAATCCAACATTTTCAGATACGGTCATCGAGTCAAAAAGGGCGCTTCCTTGAAAAAGCATTCCTATTTCGGTTCGCAATTCGCGTTTTTCATCCGAGTTGAGGTCGGAATATATTCTGCCATCAAAAGAAATTGTTCCTACTTCAGGAGTGTGAATTCCGAGTAGTGATTTCAATAAAACGGTTTTCCCTGAACCACTTTGCCCAATAATTAAATTCGTTTTTCCAGCTTCAAAAATTGTAGAAACGCCTTTAAGAATTTTGGTTTCACCAAATGATTTTTCTATGTTTTTAATTTCTATCATTAGGTTAAAAGTAATTGTGTTAGTATATAATTCACTAAAATAATTAAAACCGATGTCCAAACAAAGGCAACGGTACTTGCTTTCCCTACTTCAAGTGCGCCACCTTTCATATAATAGCCGTGAAAAGCAGGAATAGACGCTAGTAATATTCCAAAAATGAAAGTTTTAATAAAGGCATAGGTAACGTGAAAAGGTTCGAAATTAATTTGTAAACCATCGATAAAATCTGAACTAGCACCAAACCCACCGTAAACTGCTGCAATATACCCACCAAAAACGCCCAGAAACATACTAATTCCAATTACGAATGGATACAAAAGAACAGCAATTAGTTTGGGGAAAACCAAATAATTTAAGGAGTTTACTCCCATAACTTCTAAGGCATCTATTTGTTCGGTTACTCGCATAGACCCAATACTTGATGTGATAAAGGACCCCATTTTTCCAGCCATAATTACCGAAATAAAAGTAGGGGCAAATTCTAGAATTACCGATTCACGAGTAGCATAACCAATAAGAGTTTTGGGAATCAAAGGGTTATTTAAATTTAATGCGGTTTGAATAGAAACAACACCGCCTACAAAGAAGGAAATGAAAGCCACTATTCCTAAGGAGTCAATAATTAAATCATCAATTTCCTTGAAGATGAGCCCTCTCATTACAGACCATTTGGTTTGTTTGCTGAAAATTTCTTTCCACATCAAGAAGTATTTTCCGATTTGGGATAAATAGCGAAGAAGCATCATAATTTTTAAATATTGTCAAAAATACTAAGAAGTTGTGAGTTATAAGTTATGAGTTATGAGTTTTAACTTAAAACAATTTCTCCTTCATTTTCTGCAAACGATAGTTTCTTATGAATTTGGCTTGTTCGGGATTAACTAACATTGGTTTTTTGGAAGTTTTAGCTTTCCAAAACCCTTGAATGTAATCTAAAAAAAGTAAAGGTTTTTTCTTCATCATTGCCAATTTAGCCGATGCAATTGCGGTAATAAAAAATCCATAGCCCAAGGTATAAAAGGCCTCTCCTTGTTTATAACGAGCCGTTTTGTTGTAGTTAGCACCCGTTGGTTTCAGGTGTTTTACGTGCAAACTTTCGTCGGTAACTACTTTCCAATTGTAGTATTTGCAAAGTAGCTCATCAACAGTATCCCAGCCCATAGCTGGTTTTAAGCCACCAATTTGTTTGAAAGTTGCTGCACGATACGCTTTCAATGCGCCTCGAATGTGATCTTTATCCGTTAGATTTTCCAGAATCCAATTGCCATTTTTTTCGATATAACAAAATCCGCCAACCATTCCAATTCGTTCATCTGATTGAAAATGTTTAATTATTGTCTCAAAATAATTGGTTGGAAAAATCAAATCGGAATCAATTTTTACAATCAAATCATAATTTTCGTCTAATGTTTCGAATCCTTTCTGGAAAGCCTGAATGACTTTGCTTCCAGGTAAATGGATGTTTTCGGAAGTTTTGTTTGCCAATTGAATCCAAGGATGTTTTTGGGCATAAGAGCTAACTATTTCGGCAGTTTTATCTGTGGAATTGTCATTGACGATGATTAATTTGCTAGGCAAAACCGTTTGATTGACTAAACTGTCTAATGTTAGCTGTATAAATGCTTCTTCGTTGTAGGCAGGTGCAATGATGTAATAACGCATAAGTGTATTCTTTTTTCTTTGCTCTATTCTCTTTTTTCTTTAACTGCATAAACGATATAATATCTTGGTGTAAAAAATCGCAACAACGGACGAAAACCAATTTTTTTGACAGGATGTGTAAATTTTTCTCTGTCGATGATTTTCCAGCCGGTTTTTTCCAACAGCCAGTCTAATTGCCAATCTTCAAATTCGTGGTAATGTCTGTCCCACATATCGGTTTTACTGCGATAAGCCGATGAAAACCATAATCGCAACGGAATTGAAATGAGTAATTTATCGCATTTTACATTTTCTAAAACCGTGTAAGGATTCAGTAAATGTTCGAAAATTTCGAAAGCGGTAAAAACGGTGTAGCTTTCGTTTTGTAATGCCGTTTGATTGTTGTCAATGTCTTCGCCAGTGGTGTTTTTTACAGTATAGCCTTTTTCGATCATTATTTTCGAAAAAGGATTGGGAACACCTAAATCGAAAATAGTTTCGGAAGTGGAAATGTGTTTTTGTAAAAATTCTAAAGTGTGTTTGAATCTTTTATTGGGAAATGTTTTTTCGTACATAAAGTGATGTTTGTAGTTTATAGTTTATGGTTTATAGTTGTGTTAAAACCACGAACAATAAGCCATAAACCACAAACTTTTTAATATCTATAAACAAAAGCATTGATATTCATCCCAGCACCAACCGATGCAAAAATTAAAATATCTCCTTTATTGATTTCGTGATTTTCTAATTTTCCTTGCAAAATAAGGTCGTAAAGTGTTGGTACGGTTGCCACACTACTATTTCCTAAATCGTGAATGCTCATTGGCATAATATTATCGGGAGGAGTTTTGCCGTATAGTTTGTAAAAACGGTGAATGATGGCTTCATCCATTTTTTCGTTGGCTTGGTGAATAAGGATTTTCTTTACATCGTCTATGTCTAATCCGCTTTTGTCGAGGCAACTTTTCATTGCTGCGGGTACATTGCTTAAGGCAAATTCGTAAATTTTTCGACCAAACATTTTTATGTATTTTGTGTCTGAGGCTAAATCTGGATTGTATGATTTTCCAAAAAATAAATAGCCTGCTTCATCATTGGCGAAAGTGGCACTTTCGTAAGACAACATTCCTGTTTCGTCATCTGATGCTTCAATTATTGTGGCTCCAGCACCATCAGAATAAATCATAGAATCTCTATCGTGATCATCAACAACTCTGGAAAGTGTTTCGGCTCCAATAACCAAGCAACGTTTTGCCATACCCGAAAGGATAAAAGCATTGGCTTGCATCACGCCTTCAACCCAGCCAGGACAGCCAAAAAGGATGTCATAGGCAACACATTTTGGATTTTTTATTTGTAATTTATGTTTGACGCGTGTGGCCAAACTTGGAATAATATCAGATTGAGTGGTTCCTGATTTTACATCACCAAAATTGTGAGCAAAAATAATATAATCTATAGTTTCGGGATCAATACCTGCATTTTCAATCGCTTTTTGTGAAGCTAAAAAAGCCAAATCAGAGGAACATTGGTCTGGTGCAGCATATCTTCGTTGGTCTATTCCCGTTATGCTTTTAAATTTTTTGATTACAATTTCATTTGGATATCCAAATGAACTACCATCTTCATTCAAAAACACATGTTTGTCAAAATCAGAATTGGCAACTTGAATTTCGGGAATGTAACTCCCTACACCTGTTATTTTAATTTTCATTGTAAATAAATAAATAATATCATGCTAAATTATAGATAATAATTGAGATTTTCATATAAAACATACTATGCGCGCATATAATTGTAAAAAAATGTGTTTTTCGACAAAAAAATATTGATTTGCCATAAAAAGACGCAAAGGGTTACATTTTTATTTTCATTACCGTGGCAATCGATAAGGCTCTTGTTTTCATATTTTCAGCAATTTGACCTGCAAAATTTTCGTCAATTGTGGTGTTGAAGTAATGGAGCCAAATAGCAAAATGTTCTTCAGAAAGTTTTGATTGTTGATTTAAATCCAAATGAATATGCATCACATTTTTTTGGTAACGACCCCTGTCAAAAAGGATTTGTTCCCAAAAATCGACTAAGTCTAATAAATGAGGTTCTAAATCTATTTTTGCTATTTGGGTAAATATAAAACTGATTTTACTATCGCTAAGTAATTTTTTGTAGAATTCTCTCATTAATAAATGCAAATCCTCGCGTGTTTGAATGTCTGTCATAATGGGTGTAAATTTAGCTATTAATTTTTATTTGTGTAAGATTTGTTTTGTATATTTGTGTCTAATTTAAAAAAAATAAAAATGAAGAAAATTATTTTATTGTTTGCAATTGCTATGTTTTCAGGTTCAATTTATGCTCAAGTAGATGTAATTACAAAACATAATGGAGAAATTGTAAAAGGGAAGGTTATTCGTGTTGACGAATACGTTGTTGTTTATAAATATGACGGAGAAGATGCAGAGAACTCTATTGGAAAATATGCCATAGAAAAAATTGTGTATGGAAAAAGTGGACGAGTAGAAGAAGTTACTGAAAAAATTGTTGTCAATGGAGAAAATGATTGGGATAAAGTTATAATTCTTGAAGACAAATCATATATAGCTGGATTAAAAAAAGTTGGTGAAATTAAAGGTAAAACTGCGTTTATCAACATGCACACCGGAAACACAGGAGATTCAAAAGCTGATAAAAAACTCAAGATGGAAGCTGCAAAATTGGGATGCCCGTTTGTATTTATGACAGCCGATAAAGATATTAATGAATCTGGAGCCAATGGAGTTTCATTTGGTGCAGTACAAGCTATTAGAAAAGGAATAGCATACAAATATTAGTTTCCTATTAAATGAAAAACAAAAAATGCCTCGTAAAATACGAGGCATTTTTTTTATATGAATCATTGAAGTTTTTAATTTTCTACGTAAGCCTCAATCGGCGCGCAACTACAAACCAAGTTTCTGTCTCCATAAGCATCATCAGCTCGACGAACCGTTGGCCAGAATTTGTTTTCTGCAATATAATCTAATGGAAAAGCAGCTTGTTCTCTGGTGTATGGAAAGTTCCAAACATCAGCTGTAAGCATTGCTAAAGTATGCGGAGCATTTTTCAAGACGTTGTTTTTATCTTCTAATGTTGAAGCTTCAATTTCTTCTCTGATAGAAATCATTGCATCACAAAAACGGTCTAATTCTTCTAGATTTTCGCTTTCAGTTGGTTCAATCATCAAGGTTCCAGCCACAGGAAAAGAAACGGTTGGCGCATGAAAACCGTAATCCATCAAGCGTTTGGCGATATCAGTTACTTCGATACCTTTTTGTTTGAAAGGACGACATTCTAAGATCATTTCGTGAGCGGCACGCCCCATTTCTCCAGAATATAGAGTGTCGTAATGTCCGTTTAATTTTTCTTTAATATAATTGGCATTCAAAATGGCGTGTTCAGTAGAGCTTTTTAAACCTTCGGCACCCAACATCGAAATATAACCGTAAGAAATCAAACAAACCAATGCAGAACCCCAAGGAGCAGCAGAAATAGCAGAAATAGCATTTTCGCCACCAGTTGAAACTACTGGATTTGTTGGTAAAAACGGAACTAAATGTTTAGCCACACAGATTGGTCCAACACCTGGTCCACCACCACCGTGAGGGATGGCGAAAGTTTTATGCAAATTCAAGTGACAAACGTCAGCACCTATCGTTGCTGGATTAGTTAAACCCACTTGGGCATTCATATTGGCTCCGTCCATATAGACTTGGCCACCGTTATCGTGAATGATTTTTGTAATTTCTTGGATAGCACTTTCAAAAACACCGTGTGTAGAAGGATAAGTGACCATCAAACACGACAAATCGTCTTTGTGTTCGATAGCTTTTTCACGTAAATCTTCCACATCAATATTCCCGTTTTCTAGTGTTTTAGTTACAACTATTTTCATTCCTGCCATTGCTGCCGAAGCAGGATTGGTTCCGTGTGCTGATGAAGGAATAAGGGCTACATTTCTATGATGATCGCCACGTGATTGATGATAAGCGCGAATCACCATAAGTCCTGCATATTCTCCTTGTGCTCCAGAATTGGGTTGCAAAGTAGTTCCTGCAAAACCAGTAATAACATTTAATTGTTGTTCTAGTTTTGACAACATTTCTTGGTATCCTTGCGCTTGTTCTAAGGGTGCAAATGGATGAATGTTGTTCCAATTGGCATTGCTTAGTGGCAACATTTCGGCTGCTGCATTCAACTTCATTGTACATGAACCTAACGAAATCATCGAATGATTTAGTGATAAATCTTTGCGCTCTAGTTTTTTGATATAGCGCATCAAATCCGTTTCAGAATGGTGTTTGTTGAAAATATCATATTCCAAAAAGCTAGAAGTTCTTTCTAAATTAGCAGGAAAATGATTGGTTTCTGTTAAAGTTTCTATTGCAGTTGCCTGAGTATTATTTGCAGAAGCGAAAACAGAAATAATTTTATTCAAATCGGCAATACTGGTAGTTTCGTTCAAAGAAATGGAAACTGTATTTTCATCAATATAATAGAAATTGATTTCGTTTTGTTCAGCGATTGTTTTTACTTTTTTGGCATCGGCTTTTACAACAATGGTGTCAAAGAAAGCGGAATTGGTTTGCTCGAAACCTAATTTTCCTAATTCGTTTGACAAAGTTGCAGCCAAAGAATGGATTTTATTGGCAATATATCTCAAGCCTTTTGGCCCGTGATACACTACATACATTCCAGCCATTACTGCTAATAAAACCTGGGCTGTACAGATATTTGAAGTTGCTTTTTCTCGTTTTATGTGTTGTTCACGTGTTCCTAAAGCCATTCTAAGCGCACGATTTCCGTCGGCATCTATTGTTACGCCAATAATTCTTCCTGGCATACTTCTTTTGTATTCGTCTTTTGTGGCAAAATAAGCAGCATGTGGTCCGCCATAACCCAACGGAATTCCGAAACGTTGCGTGGTTCCTACTACAACAGCTGCTCCCATTTCTCCCGGAGGAGTTAGTTTTGCTAGACTTAAAATATCCGCAGCAACGGCTACTTTTATTTCGTTGTTTTTTGCATTGGCAATAAAATTAGTATAGTCGTGAACTTGTCCAAATTTGCCCGGATATTGAAGTATGGCTCCAAAAAATTCTGAAGAAAAATCAAAAGTTTCGTGGTTTCCAACAACTAATTCTATTCCGATTGGAGTTGAACGAGTTTCTAAAACCGATAAAGTTTGTGGTAATATTTCTTCAGAAACAAAGAATTTATTGATGTTATTTTTCTTTTGATCACGAGAACGAACGTCAAATAACAACGCCATAGCTTCGGCTGCGGCAGTTCCTTCGTCTAATAAAGAAGCGTTGGCAATTTCCATTCCGGTCAATTCAATAACCATCGTTTGGAAATTCAAAATAGCTTCTAATCGACCTTGTGCAATTTCGGCTTGATAGGGTGTGTAAGCGGTGTACCAACCCGGATTTTCAAAAATATTTCTCTGAATAACAGCAGGAACAATAGCCTGATTGTAGCCCAAACCAATATAGGATTGGAACATTTTATTTTTATTGCCCAATTGTTGAATATGATTGGAATACTCATATTCGGTCATTGCAGGATCTAAATTTAGGGGTTCTTTTAATCGAATATCATCTGGAAGTGTTTCATAAATGAGTTGTTCGATGGATTTTACTCCAATTGTTTTCAACATTTGTTGAATGTCATTTTCTCTTGGCCCAATATGTCTTAAAGCAAAAGCATCTGTTTTCATAGAAATAAAAAAAGGATTGTTTTTTAAAGGCGCAAATTTACGCAGAATATTCAAAAGAAATGGACTTCAAGGATTTGATTTTTAGGAATCTTTCAACTAAAGTGGCTAGTTGTTAACAACGTTGTTTATTTTTGTGAGATGAAAGTTTTAAAAAGAGTTTTTGATTTTTATATTCAGAGTAGTATTCACGTTGCTTTTGCAGTCTACTGTCTTCTTGAGATTACTGTGTTTTCAAATCGCTTAAATTCCATTGATTATTTTTCGATAGTTGTTTTTTTTGGAACAGTTTTAGGATATAATTTCTTGAAATATTATACCCTTTTTAGGAGAGTTTTTTTTCGTTCCAATAAATACAATGCGATTTTAATCATAAGTTTTTTGGCAGGAATTGGATTTTTGTTTTCCTTTTATTTGTTAAATCATTCCATTCAAAGGCTAATTTTAATTTCAGGAGTTTTTGTTATACTGTATCCCTTTTTGAGGAAATACGGCTGGTTGAAGCTTTTTTTGGTAAGTTTTACAGTGACTTTCATTACAGTGTATATTCCGTTTCAAACCGAAAAATGGTTGCCTATTGAATTTTATCTTAGTTTAATTCAACGCTTTTTCTTGCTAATTAGTTTGCTCATTCCATTCGAAATTATGGATAGCAAAACCGATGATAGCTCCTTGAATACCTTGCCTCAACTGTTTGGTGTTGATAGTGTTAAGTTGTTTGGGATTTTATTAGTTATTCCTTTTATTATTTTAGAGTTTCAAAAATTGCATCCTAGTTATTTAGTATTACCAGTTGGGATTATTACGGTTATTCTTATAAATTTTACCGAATTGCATAGAAATAAATATTACACTTCATTTTGGGTTGAAAGTGTTCCGATTCTGTGGTTGATATTGTTGGTTTTTAACCAATAAAAAAACCGAAGCATTACTACTTCGGTTTTACATCTGCTCCCGAAATTCGGGACTAAATTTTAAAAAAAATTATTTTTTAGGTTCTTGTTTTTCGTTTTTGGCATCCATCATTTCCATTAGTTTCATCCCTAAAAGACCACTAATTCCACCATCAGAACCTGAATTTCCTGAAATTAAAACATCTGGAATCACTTTGATGTTGCCTTTTCCAATTTCTTCGGTGATTTTGTATTTGGTAAAGTTATCTCCACCCATTGCTGAAACTTGCAACTGATAGGCTTCGGCAGTAGATTTACCAATTGCCATAATTTTCTCAGCTTCGGCCAAACCTGTTTTTGAAATTTTTTCAGCTTCTGCACTGGCATTCAGTTTGGTTGCTTCGGCTTGGGCTCCTGCTCTAGCTTTGGTTGCTTCTGCCTCGGCATTGGCACGCATTTTAGTAGCTTCGGCTTCTGCATTTACATTCAATTTTAAACTGGTTGCATCTCCTTCGGCTTTTTTAACGGTTGCGTCGGCAGTTCGTTGAGCAATTTCTACACTTTGAGAGGCTTTTACAATTTCCTTTTGCATATCGGCAATGGCGGTTTCTTTTTCAACACCTTGGCGTTGTTCTTGTGCCATTCTTTGTGTTTGATAGGTTTTTTGTTCTTCCTCGGCAATTTTTCTATCGGTCAATGTCTTCATTAAGGAATCTGGTGGCACGATATCACCGATTAAGGTGTCAACAGCATTCACATTATATTCGTCTAAAACTGCTTTGATGTGTTTTTTTGCTGATTCTTGACGTTCTTTTCGAGTGCTTAGGAATGAAATTACGTCGCTATCTTGTGCTGAGTTTCTAAAATAGTTACCAATGGTTGGTTCCAAAACTTGTGATACTAGATTGGTCATACTTCCAAAACGAGCAATTACTTTTGGAGCCTCATTGGCAGGGACGTGTATAATTTGTGCAACATCTAAATTAAAAGGGAAACCATCTTTAGAACGAACTGTAATCGTGGATAGATTTTTATCTAAATCGTGAGATTCGCTGCGAGCGTTAGCCCAATTCAAAACCAAGTTCGTTGTAGGAACAGGTTCTAGTTTTGTCGTGTATTTATTAAGCGCATATTTTCCAGGACCAAAAGGTTCCATCCAAACGCCACGTTGCCCTTTTGAAACAATATTTCCGTGTTTGAAAGTATCTCCTGTTACATCTTTTCCGTCTTCGCCAATATAGGAAATCACGACTCCTACATAACCAATAGGTACATCGGTCATAGGGGTTTGCTCGATTTGAATTGCCCAAGAGTTGATGTAATAGGAACCTGCCAACATTACTTGTGGCTGCAATCCACGATTTCCTCCATTTTTCAAAAATTGGTCAAAATCTTGAAAATTGTTATGATTTTCAGCAAATTTCCCTGCAATTTGTCCAATCGGAATGGGTTCGCCATCCATTGCGGTTACAATTCCCACCATATTTTCTGAGATGACTATTTGAGGAGCTACTACAACTTCAAATAAATAAGTATTAATACGATAAGATCCCGTTGTGATAAATGCAGATTGTCGCCCTTTTTGTCCGCCATTATCTAGAAACAAAGTGGCATCTTGAAAATTGTCTGAGTTTACTTTTTGAGCTAAAATTCGACCTGTTGGAATTTCGACTCCATCTTTGCTTAATATCAATCCAATATTTCCTTCTGGAATAATTGTAAAAGGGGTCATATTTACAGAATATTGCCAAGGCCACATTGCCCAATATAGACCAGGAGCTAGTGTTTTAGCTTGGAAACCAGCTTCCCCTTTGGTCGCTATAATCCTTCCGTCGGGTAAGGATTTATCTGATCCAAAAAGCACAAATTTTTTGGTTACTAAACCAATTCTGTCTTCAGGGACAATTACCATCCCAAAAAAAACTCTTAAAACAAATTTGTAAAGAACGATGGATAATACAAGTAAAATTACCCACCAAAAATCTAGAATTGTTGTCATTATTAAATAATTTATTGATTATTAATGTGTTTGATTTTTATAAATAATGACCATAGAAAAATAGTGTAATTTCCTTTTGTTAAGTTTATGAATTCAAATTGTAATAGAAAATTGAAATTCCTCCTGAAGTTACAACAGCTTTGTTTTATTTTAGAATATCGTTATGGTATAAAATCTCTTATTATACGGAAACACTTATTAATTGTTACAAAAAAATAAGAAATATTTTAGATATAAAAAAACCGAAGCATCACTACTTCGGTTTAAATCTGCATTCTAAAATCTGTAATCTTTTTATATCAACCCAGCTCTTTTCAACAAAGCGTCTGGTTTTGGCTCTTGTCCTCTGAAGCGTTTGTACAATTCCATTGGCAATTCGGTACCACCTTTAGAAAGTACATTGTCTTTGAATTTGGTAGCCACTTCTTTATTGAAAATGCCTTCTTGTTGGAAATATTCAAAAGCATCTGCATCCAATACTTCTGCCCATTTGTAGCTGTAATATCCAGAAGAATATCCGCCCTGAAAAATGTGGGAGAAAGAAACCGACATACAATTTTCGGCTACGTCAGGATATAAAGTAGTGCCTTCGAAAGCAGTTCTTTCAAAAGCTTTTACATTGGTAATTTCAGTTGGATTGTTGCTGTGGAAAGCCATATCCAATAAGCCAAAACTAATTTGACGTAAAGTTGCCATTCCTTCCTGAAAACTAGCGCTCTCTTTGATTTTTTCTACATATTCCTGTGGAATGATTTCGCCAGTTTCGTAATGTTTGGCGAATAATGCCAAAGCTTCTGGTTCGTAACACCAGTTTTCCATTACCTGACTTGGTAATTCTACAAAATCCCAATAAACCGAAGTTCCGGATAAACTTGGGTAAGTGGTGTTGGCCAACATTCCGTGTAATCCGTGACCAAATTCGTGGAATAAAGTTGTTACTTCGTTGAATGTTAATAAGGAAGGTTTGGTTTCTGTTGGTTTGGTAAAGTTGCAAACGTTGGAAATATGTGGCCTTTCGTTTTTGCCGTCTTTGATGTATTGTGATTTGAAAGAAGTCATCCAAGCACCGTTTCGTTTCCCTTTTCTTGGGAAGAAGTCGGCATAGAAAATAGCCACTAATTCGCCAAATTCATCTTTGACTTCATAAGTAGTTACTTCTTCGTGGTATTTATCGATATCGAAAATTTCGGTAAAAGTCAATCCGAATAATTTATTGGCAACAGTAAAAGCTCCGTTCAAAACATTTTCTAACTGAAAATAAGGCTTCAATTTCTCGTCATCCAAATTGAATAATTTTTGTTTCAATTTTTCAGAATAATAAGCGCCGTCCCATTTTTCTAGTTGCTCAATTCCGTCTAAATCTTTCGCAAAAGCGGTTAATTCTGCAAATTCTCTTTGGGCTGCAGGTCTTGCTTTGGCTAATAAATCATTCAAAAACGATTTTACTTTATCAGGATTTTGCGCCATTCTTTCTTCTAAAACAAAATGAGAATGAGTTTCATAACCCAATAAATTAGCTCTTTCAAAACGCAATTTGGCAATCTTCAAAGTAATTTCCTGATTGTCGAATTCGTTGTTTTGAAATGCTTTTTTACCTGCAGCAATAGCCATTTCTTTTCGCAGTTCGCGGTTGTCGGCATAGGTCACAAACGGAATATAACTTGGGAAATCCAACGTGAAAATCCAGCCTTCTAACTCCTTGCTTTTGGCTAATGATTTTGCAGCTTCAATTGTCCCTTCGGGCAAACCAGCTAAATCACTTTCATTAGTAATGTGCAATTGATAGTTGTTGGTTTCTGCCAAAACATTTTCGCCGTAAGTCAGTTTTAGTTTTGCTAATTCCGTGTCGATTTCACGCAGTTTTAATTTTTTATCTTCTGAAAGCAAAGCTCCGTTTCGGGAGAAACTTTTGAATTTTTTGTCTAATAAAGTAGCTTGTTCTGGAGATAAATTAAGACTGTCTTTTTGCTCGTAAACGGCTTTTATTCTTTTAAATAAATCTTCGTTTAACGTAATATCATTGCTGAACTCCGTTAATAAAGGAGAAACTTCCTGAGCGATTTTTTGCATTTCTTCGCAGGTTTCCGCCGAATTCAAATTAAAGAAAATAGACGATAATCGATCCAAAGCATTTCCGGAAAAATCCAAAGCTTCGATGGTGTTTTCGAAAGTTGGAGTTTCAGGATTATTGATTATTGCATCAATTTCTGCTTTTGCAGCAGCGATATTTTCGATAAAAGCAGGTTTGTAATCTTCTAGTTTTATCTGCGAAAAAGGCGCAGTATTATGTTTAGTAACGAATGTTGAAGTTAAGATGCTCATTTTGTAATTTAAAAAGTTATTTCGCCAAGATTCACGAAGATAAAACACAGAGAATCACAAAGTTTTTAAAAAAAGCAAATTAAAAGATTCTTGGCGCATCTTCTTGTTGGCTTTGTGTGTCTTTGTGTGATAGTTTATTTTTTCAACCCTTCAGCTGCTTTGATGACAGTATTTTTCAACCCTTCTTTGTAAAGAATGATTTTATCTAAAACACATTTGTCAGAACTACCAATGATTTGTGCAGCAAGAATTCCAGCGTTTTTAGATCCGTTTAAGGCGACAGTTGCTACAGGAACGCCACCCGGCATTTGTAAAATGGACAAAACAGAATCCCATCCATCGATGGAATTGCTTGATTTTACAGGAACTCCAATCACTGGAAGTGGCGACATTGAGGCTACCATTCCTGGTAAATGCGCAGCTCCACCTGCTCCAGCAATAATTACCGAAATACCGCGAGTGTGGGCATTTTTGCTGAAATCAAACAATTTTTCGGGTGTTCTGTGTGCCGAAACAATATCGACTTCTGTTTCTATGTCAAATCCTTTCAGGATGTCGATGGCTTCCTGCATTACGGGCATATCGGATATGCTTCCCATTATTATGGCTACTTTGCTCATTGTTTTTTTGTTTAAAGTTTAAGAGTTAAAGTTGTTTCTTCCAATCTTTAAATCCTATAACATCTTTTCTAATTTGTTTTATCCATTTCTTACCATATTTGTTTAATAGGTAATTGAAAATTATTTTATTATATTCTTTTGTGCAATTTGAACCTATGCAACCTTGTTCGTAAAATTTTATATTGTATTCCTTTTCAAAAGTTACATCTTTACTATATATTATTGGGACTTCGCCACTTTGTAGAAATAAAAAAATGGTTTCGTTTTTAATATCTGTTTTGGCTAATTTATTTACCTCATTACAATCTTCGATAAAATTTATTTTTGATGCTCCACTATTATTTATCACTTCATCAGATAATTTTTTGGATTGACCGAAAGCCAAATTAGATAAAAATAATAAAATTAGAAGTTGTTTCATTTTCAAATTAACAAATTACTCTTATCGTATTCTTTACATCCTCAGCAATTTTTCGTGCTACATTGATGTCTTCATTTACTATGGTAACGTGTCCCATTTTTCTAAAAGGACGAGTTTGTTTTTTTCCGTAGATGTGAGGTGTAACACCATTCCAACCTAAAATAGTTTCGATATTTTCATAAATCACATCTCCTGAAAAACCTTCGGCTCCGGTAAGATTGACCATAATTCCGGCAACTTTGCTGTCGGTATTTCCCAATGGTAAATCCAAAATGGCACGTAAATGATTTTCAAATTGCGAAGTGTAACTGGCTTCAATGCTGTAATGACCTGAATTGTGTGGGCGAGGAGCCACTTCGTTTACCAAGATTTCATCGGTTGAAGTTTGGAACATTTCCACCGCCTAAAGTCCAACGTGATTGAATTTTTTGGAAACCTCAAGGGCAATGGCTCTGGCTTTTTCGGCTACTTTTTCGTCAATACGAGCTGGACAAATTACATATTCTACTTGGTTGGCTTCAGGATGGAATTCCATTTCTACCACAGGATAGGTTTTGATTTCGCCCTTTGGATTTTGGCAAACGATAACAGCCAGTTCATTTTTGAACGGAATCATTTCTTCGGCAATACATTCTACATTTGGCAAATTGTCTAAATCCGATGCTTGACGCACGACTTTCACACCATTGCCATCATAACCAAATTCAGTACATTTCCATACGAATGGCAATTTTAGATTGCTGATTTCAGATTTCAGATTTTCTAAATTGGAAAACTTTTCAAAAGGAGCAGTTGGAATGTTATGTTGGGAATAAAATTCTTTTTGAACGCCTTTGTTCTGAATCAAACGGAGCGTTTTTGGTGATGGATATACAGGCAAACCTTCGTTTTCTAATTTTTCCAACGCTTCTAAATTGACCAATTCAATTTCGAAAGTCAAAACATCGACTTGTTTTCCAAAATTATACACGGTGTCAAAATCCATCAAATCGCCTTTGAAGAATTGATTGCAGGCGATTTTGCAAGGCGCGTCATCACTTGGGTCCAAAATGTAGGTTTGAATATCGAATTTTCTGGTGTCAAACAAAAGCATTTTGCCCAATTGCCCGCCACCTAATATGCCTAATTTAAAATCAGAAGAAAAATAATTCATTGAGTTGTAGTTTGATGTGGCAAAGATACTTTATAATGACCGAATAGGAAAATGCTATTTTATTTTCTTCAAGATTTACTTTCCAACGACTTTCTAGAAAGTAGAATGATTTATTTGGTTTTTTTATTTTGATTGAAAAGTAGAACTCAATTGTCAATTCTCAATTTCGAAATCCCTATATTTGCAAATTATTTTTAAAACGAAAAAAGTGATACAACTACACGATAAACAATTTGTTCCATTTATTTCTGCTCAGGAAATAGATTTCGCTATAGCAAAAATTGCTGCTTTAGTTGAGGATGATTTTGCCGACGAAGTTCCAGTTTTTGTAGGCGTTTTGAACGGTGCTTTTATGGTGGTTTCTGATTTTATGAAACATTATAAATCACCTTGCGAAGTAAGTTTCATTAAAATGGCATCTTATGAAGGAATGACATCAACAAATGAAGTAAAGCAATTAATAGGTTTAGACCGCGATTTGTCTGGAAGAAGCGTAGTTATTATAGAAGATATTGTTGATACTGGCAATACCTTGGTAGCTCTAAAAGACTTGTTCAAAAAGCAAAATGTAAAACATTTCAAAGTTGCAACTCTTTTCTTCAAGCCCGAAGCTTTAAAAAATGATATTAAAATTGATTATGTTGGTATCAGAATACCTAATAAATTTATAGTTGGATTCGGTTTAGACTACGATGGTTTAGGCAGAAATTTACCAGAAGTATATCAATTGAAAGAATAATTTAGAAATAAAATAATAACATAACTCACAATTTAGAATTTTAAAATGATTAACATAGTTTTATTTGGGAAACCAGGAGCAGGAAAAGGAACTCAGGCCGAGTTTTTAAAAGGAAAATACAATTTAGTACATCTTTCAACAGGTGATATTTTTAGATTTAACATCAAAAATGAAACCGAATTGGGTAAATTAGCCAGAACTTATATGGACAAAGGCGATTTAGTTCCAGATGAAGTAACCATCAAAATGTTGCAAAGCGAAGTAGAAAAAAATCAAGATGCAGCAGGGTTTTTATTCGATGGTTTTCCAAGAACAATTGCTCAAGCCGAAGCTTTAGATGCTTTTTTGGCTACCAAAAATGACAAAATTACCGCAACAGTTGCATTAGAAGCCAACGACGAAATTTTAGTAGCTCGCTTGCTAGAAAGAGGCAAAACCAGCGGAAGACCTGACGATCAAGATGAAGAAAAAATTAGAAATCGTTACCAAGAATACAACGAAAAAACAGCTCCTTTGATGGACTATTACACTAAGCAAAATAAATTTTATGCTGTAGATGGAATAGGTTCTATTACTGATATTACGGAGCGATTAAGTAAAGTGATCGATAATTTATAAAAAGTTTATAGTTTATAGTTTATAGTTGGTAGTATCCAATGTATCAGCAAAACATAAACAACAAACAATAAACAAACCAATGGAAATTCTAATAATTCTTTTTTTAATCATCCTCAACGGCGTTTTCTCGATGTCGGAAATCGCATTGATTTCGGCGCGAAAAAATCGACTAGAAACGGCTGCAAAAAAAGGAAATAAAAATGCCCAAGTTGCATTAGATTTAGCCAATTCTCCCAATAAATTTTTATCCACAGTTCAAATAGGAATCACGCTAATAGGGATTCTTACGGGTATTTATTCAGGAGATAAAATTACGCATGATGTTCAAGCTTTTGTTGGTGGTTTTGAAGTTTTGAAACCCTTTGCAGCTACACTTGGAGTTGGAATTGTAGTGGTCGTTTTAACTTTTTTCTCTTTGGTTTTAGGTGAATTATTGCCCAAAAGAATTGGATTAAATCATCCAGAAGCTATTGCAAAAGCAGTAGCTCTACCAATGAAAGTAATTTCGATTGTAACCGCTCCATTTATATGGTTGTTAACCCATTCGACCGAGTTTTTATTGAATGTTTTGCATATAAAACCTACTGCTGATGGCAAAGTTACTGAAGAAGAAATTAAAGCAATTATCAAAGAAGGAACAGAAGGCGGCGAAGTTCAAGAAATTGAACAAGACATTGTGGAACGTGTTTTTCATATTGGTGATCGCAAGATAAATTCATTGATGACCCACAGAAAATCAGTGGTTATTCTTCCGTTGCATGCAAACAAAGAACAGGTTAAGGAATTTATGCTTAAAGAATTGCATAGTATTTACCCCGTTTTTGGCGAAAATCATGATGATATTCTGGGCGTTGTCAATTTGAAAAATATATTTGCAACTATTGACAAAGCCGATTTTAATTTGGGCGACATTATGACCGAAGCGCCTTTTATGATGGAATATACCACGGCATACAAGGCATTAGAGCAATTCAAAGACTCGGGCGTTCACTATGCTTTTGTTTCGGATGAATATGGTTTTTTTCAAGGAATTATCACTTTGAATGATATTTTGGAAGCTTTAGTAGGAGATGCATCCGATTTTTATAAAGACGATTTTCAGTTAATCGAAAGAGAAGATGGAAGTTGGTTAGTTGATGGACATTATTCCTTACACGATTTCTTGACTTATTTCGAATTAGACGATTTAATTAGTGATTATGAAGTAACTACTGTAAGCGGATTAATAATGACTGAACTTTCTCATATACCAAAAGAAGGAGAAAAATTAGTTTGGCAAAAATTTGAATTAGAAGTCCTAGATATGGATGGGGTGAAGATTGATAAAGTGATGGTAAAAGCCATAAAATAATAGTGTTCAGTATTCAGTTTTTAGTATTCAGTAAACAAGCTGACACTAAGATACTGTCCACTGACCACTGAAAACTAAAAAAAAATGACAGAGGGGAACTTCGTAGATTACGTAAAAATATTTGTTTCTTCCGGTAAAGGCGGAAAAGGATCTACACATTTGCATAGAGAAAAGTTTATCCAGTATGGAGGTCCAGATGGTGGTGATGGCGGTCGTGGTGGACACGTTTATTTGGTTGGAAACAAAGGACTGTGGACCTTATTTCATTTGAAATTTGCCCGTCACGTCAAGGCAGGTCATGGTGGAGATGGTGGTGGAGACAGAAGTACTGGTGCCGATGGAGAAGATAAATTCATCGAAGTGCCATTAGGAACTGTTGTAAAAGACAAAGAAACCGGAGAAACATTATTCGAAATTACCGAAGACGGTGAGAAAAAGATTCTGTGTCAAGGAGGAAAAGGAGGTTTAGGAAACTGGCATTTTCGTAGTTCTACTAATCAAACTCCAAGATATGCTCAGCCCGGTTTACCAGGCTTAGAAATGGATGTGATTTTGGAACTTAAAGTTTTGGCTGACGTAGGATTAGTAGGTTTCCCAAATGCAGGGAAATCGACTTTGTTGTCGGTTTTGACTTCAGCTAAACCTAAAATTGCCGATTATCCGTTTACTACTTTAAAACCCAATTTGGGGATTGTAGCTTACAGAGATTTTCAATCGTTTGTAATCGCCGATATACCTGGAATTATTGAAGGTGCAGCCGAAGGAAAAGGGTTGGGACATTATTTCTTGAGACATATCGAAAGAAACTCGACTTTGCTATTTTTGGTTCCTGTTGATACTCCAAATATCAAAGCAGAATACGATATTTTGGTCAACGAATTGACCAAATACAATCCCGAAATGTTGGACAAAGAGCGTTTGTTGGTGATTTCAAAATGTGATATGCTCGACGACGAACTTAAAGACGAATTGAAAATACAATTGGACAAAGAGTTTAAAGACATTCCGTATATGTTTATTTCCTCAGTTGCTCAGCAAGGTTTGCAAGATTTGAAAGACAAGCTTTGGAAAATGTTGAATGATTAAAGTTTTAAGGTTTTCATATAAAAAGGTGTTCTAGCAATAGAGCACCTTTTTTATTTTAAAATTCTTTTTTTAGCTTAAATATTTTGATATTATCTCTTCAAATATTTTATCAAATCCTTAAACATCATTACTTTTGCGATACTATTTTTAGTGAATATTCTGGTTTTGAATAAAAAAAACATTTTTTTATAGGTTCAGCCAGTTTTCAAGTAACCCTTTATAAATTAAAAAATGAAAAAATTTATTTTTGCCTTAATCGCTGGAATATTGCTGTTACCAAATTCAGTTAAAGCCGATGAAGGAATGTGGTTTTTAATGTTTATCGAACGTTTGAATCACCGTGATATGGAAAAAATGGGATTGCAATTGACATCCGAAGAAATTTACAGCATTAACCACAGTAGTTTGAAAGACGCTATAGTACAATTTAATGGCGGATGTACTGCCGAAATCGTTTCGAAAGAAGGTTTGGTTTTGACCAATCATCATTGCGGATATAGTGCAATTGCAGAACTTTCTACTGCCGAACAAAACTATTTGAAAGACGGTTTTTGGGCAAAAGACAAAAGTGCAGAAATGAAACCCAAGTCCTTATACGTTCGTTTTTTCGTTCGAATGGATGATGTTTCGAAAAGAATTTTGTCAAAAGTCAATGATAAAATGTCTGAAACAGATCGAAATAAAGTAATCCAACAAGAGATGGCGCTGATTGAAAAAGAAAACAGCGAAGGTGGAAAATACACGGTTTCGGTTCGTCCTTTCTTTCAAGGGAATGAATATTATTATTTTGTTTACCAAGATTATAAAGATGTGCGATTAGTGGGAACACCTCCAGAAAGCATCGGAAAGTTTGGTGGCGACACTGACAATTGGGAATGGCCACGTCATACAGGCGATTTTTCGATGTTTAGAGTGTATGCCGATAAAAACGGAAATCCAGCCGAATATTCAAAAGACAATTTGCCTTTGAAACCCAAACATTATTTGCCAATAAGTTTGAAAGGTGTTGAAGAAAATGATTTCGCAATGATTTTGGGTTATCCAGGCAGAACTAATCGTTGGATGCCAGCCAATGGAATTAATCAAAATGTGAATTTTGCATATCCTGCTTGGGTTGACGGTGCAAAAATGGGAATGGACAGGATGAAAGTTTATATGGATAAGGACGAAACAGTAAGTTTGCAATATGCCTCAAAATATGCTTCGACTGCCAATTATTGGAAAAATCGTCAAGGAATGATTGATGCTTTAACTAAATCAGGAACGGTTGAGACTAAAAATCAAGAGGAATCTAAATTTAATGTGTGGGCCAATAAATCGGAGAATAAAGCTAAATATGGTCAAGTGGTGGCGACAATAAATGACTATTATGCCAAAACTAATTTGAAAGCACGTCACGATAATTACCTTTCGCAATTGATGCGAACAGCTACTTATGGCTCTGCTCCAGCTAATTTAGGAAACTCATTACTGTATTATTTTAATGAAAATGAAGCCAAAAGAGCTGAGGTACTTCCGAAAATTAACGCTTTGATTGAGTCGGTTTACGGAAAGTTTTATGCTCCATTAGAGAAAGATGTTTTGATAGCTCAACTGAATTTATACACTTCGAAAGGGGCTGAATTCGGACTTTCGCCAATGATATCAAAATTGAAAGAAGACAATAAAGGCGATTTTGCCACAGTGGTTAATGAGGCAGTTTTCAAAAGTATTTTTGCCTCCAAAGAAACTGTTTTGGCTTTTTTGAATAACCCAAAGCCAGAGGCAATTAGTGCTGATCCACTTTATGTGCTCTCCAATGATTTGCTTACAAAAGTAAGAGCAAAATCAGGAGATCAGCAGCAAATGGATGATAATTTTGAGAAAGCCTACCGCAACTTGGTAGAAGGTTTGCGAGAATCTAAAATAAATTCTATTCAATATCCTGATGCCAATTCTACTTTGAGATTGTCATACGGAAAAGTAAATGCTTTGCCTAAAGATCCACGCAACGATGCCAAGGTTAATAATTATACAACTATGACAGGATTGGTCAAAAAGTATAAAGCAGGAGACGAAGAATTTGATTTGCCAGCTCGATTATTAGAATTAAATAAGGCAAAAGATTTTGGGAAATATGCTGATAAAAATGGATATATGCCAATAAATTTCTTGAGCGATAATGACATAACAGGAGGAAATTCAGGTTCTCCAGTACTCAATGGAAAAGGGGAATTGATAGGAATTGCCTTTGATGGAAACATTGAAGCTATGGCTGGAGATGTTATTTTTGACAAAAAATTGCAAAGAACCATCAGTGTTGATATTCGGTATGTGCTTTGGCTGATAGACAAATATGCAGGTGCAAAACACATCGTTGACGAAATGACCATTGCAGGCGAAAACTCGAAATAAAGTTAAAACCAACATACTATTTTAAACTGCCCTCAAAAAGTGAACTGCTATTTGAGGGCATTTTTTATGGAAGTTATATTAATATGAAATAAGTTTTTTAGAGGGAATTTAATCGCTTTTGAGTTTTTTATCTTCCACTCAGGAAAGAGTATTTATGAGTATTTTTCTCCAAACACCCCTCTAATCCTGATAAGTGTCAAACAAAAACTGCAAGGTTTCATTAATGTTGTTAGCCTGCATTTTCGGATAAATTATAGGTGAGTTGAGCCAAGTTTCTATGATCAAATCAAAATCATTACTCACTTCATACACCACAGGAACGCCCATTTTCTTTAAGGCAGCCGCATTACATTCTTGTTCATAATGATCTCGAATAGGAATGCTCAACACTTTTTTTCGAAGGTATAAAGCTTCGGCAGGAGTTTCAAATCCGCCACCAGTAATAATGCCGTGACAATTAATTAAACTCTCGTTAAACAACTTTTGATTGACAGGGAAATAAGTAATGTTTCCCACTTTATGTTTGTTTGGAACATCATTCAAAAACCAATGAAATTCAACATCCGAGAGTTTATGAAACGCTTTTTCCAAACAATCTTTTTGAAACGAAGGCAAATAAACCGTGATGTGTTTTAAATCTTTGGGTTCGGCTTGTGTGATTTCATCTTTGATAACAGGCGGATGAATAAAGGAATCATAATTTTCGAAATGCAAACCAATATGTTTGGGAGAAGGCGCATAATGCTTGAGAATCATTTCGCCCATAAGGCTACGTTTTTCAGGTCTTGGAGTATGTTCTGAAACAAAACTGGCTTGATGACCAAACTGAACCGAATTTATTTTCTGCATTTTGCACGCCAAAGAAGTAACCGAATCGAAATCGTTGATGACTACATCATAATTTTTCAAAGGCAAGGCAGTAGCATCTTTGTAGATTTGGTGTGGGCGAATGTTTTTTACAATATCCCAATAATTCAAGCCGCCGCACTTGCTGTAATGCAAGCTACAACCCGCACTTCGGAATTTGATGGGTAAGTTGATATCCAAACTAGCATTATTGCCGCTCAAAAAGAAATCTACCTCTCCAAATTTTTGTAAATAAGGATACAATTGAGTCGCTCTGCTAATATGTCCGTTACCTGTGGCTTGAATGGCGTAAAATATTTTCATATTATTTAAGATAAAATTTTGGCAACAATGTCATTGATTACTGCCTCTTCTTTAGGTTCCAATTGCGAGAAATCGGATTTTTTATACTGATAAATTTTCCATTTTTCTTTCTTGTATTCCAATGCAGTAAGGTTTTCTACCCAGTCGCCACTGTTCAAATACATCACTTTTCCGTGTTTGGTTTTGACCACTTTTTTTTGAGGCATATGAATGTGTCCGCAAACCACATAACTGTATTTTTTTTCGATGGCAATTTCGGCGGCAGTAGTTTCAAAATTCGAAACAAAGGCAACGGCTTTTTTTACGCTATTTTTGATGGTTTTGGAAAAACTTCTCTTTTCTCTTCCCAAGGAGACCAAAATCCAATTGATAAAACTGTTGATTAAAATCAATAAATCGTAGCCTTTTCCGCCTAATTTGGCTAATATTTTAGCATAGCCTTTAGTCGAAGAATCGAATACATCACCGTGGAAAATCCAGGTTTTCTTTCCGTCTAAATCCAAGATGAGTTTATCAACCAATTCCAAATTTCCTAAAATAAAATCGGAGTATTTTCGTAAGGCTTCATCGTGATTTCCAGTAATGTAAATGACACGAGTTCCGGAATTGGACATTTTTATGATGTAGCGCAATACTTCCATATGGGCAGCAGGAAAATAGCGTTTGCTGAAATTCCACATATCGATAATATCACCGTTTAAAACCAAAGTTTGAGGGTTAATCGATTTTAAATATTGTAGTAATTCTTTGGCGTGACAGCCATACGTTCCAAGGTGAACATCGCTAATGACTACTAAAGGTATTTTTCTCTTCCTTTTCATAAAAAGTTTTTACGAAAGTAGGAGCGTAGTGTTATGTGAATGTTGATTTAGTGTTATGATTATTGCAAATAAAAAATCCATCGCATTAAAATTTAACGAGATGGATTTGTTTATGGAATGAAGGTTTTACTTTTTCACATTCACCCGAATACCCTTGGTATGACTGGTGAATTCTGGAGCATACATACTTTCTATAGTCGTTATTCCGTTAGAAAAATTCCCCAGATTGTTTATTCGAATGTCGTATTCCAGAACATAAGTTCCTTTGTTGATGGAGTCAAAAAAGAAATGAGTCGCAGCATCTTTGGTGCTTTTGTAAAATCCTAATCCGCCTTTGTATTGGTATGCTGAAAGAACATCTACGGGTTCAAAACAGGAAGCGCGCATATCTTTTAAGTGAACGAATTCCATATTTTCTTTGGCGGAAATGACTAATCGAACAGTCACTAAATCGCCCAATTGAAGTGTATTATTTGAAGTGATTCGTTCCAGTTTTTCGCCTTTGTCGGTGTTTTTCTTCAAATATAATTCTTTAGAAACAGATAATGAAGCTCCCGAATTGGTTTTGATTTTATCTAAATCTTCAAAATACTGCCAATAAATTCCACCAAAGCCCGGAACTTTCGATTTGTTTTCGACAGCAATACTTGCCATTTCTTTTTTGATTTCGTCTGCTTTCCAGTTTAGTTTTACATAACCCGTTTCGGCTTCTTTTTCGTTTTCGGATAGTTTTTTGGTCAAGATTTTCTCTGCTCCAATTTTGATGATGGTGTTGTCTTTCACACTCAACCAATCATTTCCTTGCATCAACAAAGCATAAACGGCTTCGGTGGTCGATTTTGTGGTGGGCCAGTTTTTGGTTTGTTTGTTTTTCAGTAACCAAACCTTCATTGCATCCACCGATTTGGTGTCGTTCGTAACTTCGGCAAATGCTTCAATCAAAAGTGCTTGGGTTTCGATTGGTGCTTGATACCAATACCAGCCTGCTTTGTTGGCAATCCAATACATTCCCCAATCTTCGTTGTTCGAAGCAGTTTCTTTCAGGCTTTCGATGATTTTTTTGGCAGTTTCTGCTTCGCCAAAGCGATTTAAAGTCAAAGCAGCCAATCCTTTTTCATATAAAGAATAGGTCAGCCAATCCTTTTTGGCGGTTTCCAAATAGCGTTTAGTGTGCTTTTTTAAAGTATCCGAAAGCGGATAATTATCCAAATAGAAACTTCGAGTATATAAATAATGCAAATCAGAATACGGATTGATCCAAATCAATTTTTGACTTGCTTTTGGATTATTATGTTTGTCGTTTTCTAAAAATTTTTGATCCAAAAATGGAATTCCAGTTCCAGCTATTTGTTTGATTTTATCAGCGTTATTTTCGTTCTTGCTTAATTTCGAAAGATGTCCCAAACCGGCCAAAATGTGTCGGGTAATGTATTCGCTTTCTTCACTTCCGTCAAACCAAGCAAAACCTCCAGACGCTTTTTGCTTTTGTTTCAATTTGTTGAAAGTGGTTTCTTGCGAGTTTTTCATTTTTTCCAAATCAAAAAGCAAAGCGAGATTTTTCTTTTTCTCGTCTTCGTTTTGGGCATCGTTGAGCCAAGGTGTTTCGGCAAGAATCATCGATTTAAGTTCTTCGTTTTCTTCGAGTTTCGAATTTAACTTTCCGTTTTTTCTCCAAGTTTCGAATAAACTGGCAATTTTCGGATTGCTCGAAATAATTTCCGAAGCCAAAGCATTGGCATAAAACCGCGCAAAAGTTTGCTCGGCACATTCGTGTTCGTATTCCATCAAATAGGGCAGAGATTGAATCGCAATCCAAGACGGATTCGAGGTGTATTCTAATGTAAATTGATGGTTTCGCAAAGTGGTAGAACTATTGTTTTTGAGATTCTCGAAAGTGTATTCTTTCTTCGAATTTTCTCGAACCCAAATCGGAATGCTTTCGGTAACCAACATATTGTTGGTCAAAACGGGAAGTATGTTTTCTTCTCCATCCGAAAAGTTGCCGGCTTTTGCCAAAATTTTGTATTGAACGCCTTGCAATCCTTCGGGAATGTAGATCTTCCAACTCACGATGGTGTTGCCGTAAGCAGTGATATTGAAGTTCTTGATGGTATTGGTATTTGCCATTTTGGCATCAATGGCTTGCATTGTAGTCGCGTCGAAAAGTTGCAAAACAGCGATTCCAGTTTTGGCATCTTTGGTAATATTGGCCACTTTTGCTGTGATAACAATCGAATCTTTTTCCCTGAAAAAACGTGGAAAATTGGGTGTCAACATTAGCTCTTTTTGGGTAATGACGCTTTTTTCTAAATAACCGGTAACGGCATCTTTATTGTGTGCCATCAAACGAAGTTTCCAAGCCGTCAAAGCTTCAGGCGAAGTAAAACTAAAACTCAGTTTCCCTTTCGCATCTGTTTTTAAATTAGGATAAAAGAAAGCCGTTTCCGATAGATTTTTTCTGGCTTTTACTTGGGTTAAGGCTTCTAGGGATTTTTTTGTCGTGATAATGACAACGCCGTTTTTGGCTTTTTCTCCATATAAAGCGGTTGCTTTTGAATCTTTTAGAACATCTATTGAAATAATATCGGTTGGTGAAATTAATTTGAATTGTTCTTCTGAAATTAACATTCCATCAACAACATAGAGAGGTAAGCTTCCAGATACAGAATTAACTCCTCTAATTAAAATATTTGAACTACTTCCGGGTTTGCCGTTAGTAGTTATGCTAACCCCAGAAATTTTGCCTTGTAAAACATCATCTATTGTTATTTTTTCGGATCCAATATTTTTGACTTTCATAACTGCTCCAGTTAAAGAAGATTTTTTCTGTGTTCCGTAACCTATGACGACTACTTCTTGTAAATTATCAGTAGTTTCTTTTAATTGTACATCAATCATTTTAGTTTTTATCGAGATTTTTTTAGATTCAAATCCAATAACAGAAAAGGTAAGTTCTTCTCCTACAGCGGCTTCTATTTCATAATAACCATCAAAATCGGTAGTGACACTGCGTTGAGTTCCATTTACAGTTACATTTACTCCTGGAATATGAAGTTTGTAACTATCCGTAACAAAACCTGAAATTAAATTGGTGTTTAGTGGCTTTTTGGCTTTTTTGGTTAATGATTTTTTGTACTGATTTTGTAAATCGGTGGAGTTGTAATTAATAAAATTAAAACCAAACCAAAGCAACTTTGTACTCTCGTCACTATATTCTATTTTGTTTGCAAAGGAATTCAAATTCCGAATTGAGCTGTATGTTTTATCAAACCCTAAATTTGATTTGAAGTCAACACTATTATCGTCGTTTTCGTAGAATTGTAAACTATTCCAGTCTCGTCTTGTAAATTGATCTAAAGAACTGTCATACATCGAGGCTAAAACTTCTGCTTCTTTTTTTGTGTTTGAAGCGTTTAACTGAAATGACCAGGTTTCGCTACTGCCGGGTTGTATTTTGTTTCTAAAACTTTCTACACTAAAGTCTAATTTGTGTTCTTCTTTTTTGAGAACGACTTCTAATTCTTCTTCAAAATTCTGATTTTCAAAAATGCTTTGAAAACCTATTCTAATACTTTTTTGAAATTCATTTTGCAACGGAATTTTCACAACAGCTTGGTTGTTTTTTAATTGAATGTTTTCTTCATAAAAAACGTCGGTTTTATAATTTCCAGTGATTGTGATGTAAAGTTCAGGAATAGTACTGCTTATTTTTAGTACTGCAAAACCATCTTTTTTGGCATCTTCATTGACTTGTTCAATAGTAAATAGTTGACTAGTATTTAGAAGATCTTTGCTTTGAGTTAGCTTAAAATCGGCAATAGTTTCAATCGGATTTTCAAAGCTGTCTTTTGCAGAAAACACGATTTTATAATCCCCTGATTTGTAATTGGAAATAAAATCTAAAATCAATTTTTTATCCGTTGAAGTGTCGATTTTTTTAGAAAAAACTAAAGTTCCTAAATGATTGCTAGCAATGGGATTCTCGTTGTTTTCAAAAGGGAATAATCGCTCAAAATCGGATTTAGAAATCGATTCTATTTCTGGTAATGGAAAAACTCTATTTTTGAATTTATTCGAAAAAGGACTAACATAATACAATTTTATTTCGCCTTTGGTAGCCAAAAATTCTCCGTTAAGATTGGTGCTTTTTAGTGTAATTTCATTGTCGTTTTTGGTTTCAATTTTACTCGGAATAGTTGCATTCAGAATCAAATCGTGATAACCTACTTTTACAGTAGTTTCTGCCGAATGTGTTTCACCATTAAGGTCTGTTACTGAGGTTTTAATTCGATAATTAAAAACAGGCAATTGCTCTTTGTTGGCATTTTCAGTGGGTTTTGCAATAAAGTCTATACTAAATTTTCCCGAAGCATCGGTTTTGGTTTCGCCTGTAACCATCACTTCGCTTTCTTCATTGCCGTAGAAATTTCGGTAATAATTCACAAATCTCGTAACGGTGTAAGTTACTTTGGCATCCGAAATGTTGCTTCCTGCAAAGGCTTTGGCAGTTCCTTTTACTTTAACGGCTTGATTGACTTGAATGCTTTCTTTTTTGGGTTCGAAAACAACTTCAAATTTGGGGCGTTTGTATTCTTCCACCCTAAAACTGATTTGAGAATCATCAAAATCTACCTTATCCCAAAACGGATGTTCATCTTCTTTTTTGTCGTAAATTTTATCATTTTCATAATCATCTGGTTCTTCTGCTTCTATTCTAAAATTACCTGTCAATCCTGTTTTTGGTATAATAAATTCACCTGAAAAAGAACCAAATTCATTTGTAGTAACTTCAAATTCTTTGAATGATTGATAATTGGCATCTTTCACCGTAATTTTGAAAGACGTTTTAGGAACAATACTGCTTTTGTTATGAATTTTTTGATACGCAATTCCTTTATAATACACCGTTTGCCCTGGGCGATAAATAGCTCTGTCTAAATAGAATTCCACTTTACCAGTTAAATCATCCTCGTCTTTTGCGTAATCAAAATAAGAATTTATATAATTTTTGTTGATTTGAAGCGAATCGCCTTCGCAAGATAAATTTAGGGTTTCAT
>ERZ1034363.288-NODE-288-length-36402-cov-4.109098_pt1 | contig 36402 bp, 23 predicted proteins | sample MGYA00520616_ERZ1034363 | MGnify/ENA primary metagenome ERZ1034363 (study PRJEB33736, sample SAMEA104284506) | Azolla filiculoides | biome: Urban; feature: Water surface; material: Ditch water | place: Netherlands | collected 2015-10-28 | depth 0-0.1 m ... | reverse complement strand
CAATTGCGAATTCATCGTCCTGATGTTGACATATGCGCCCGTAACTGGATTTTGAATTCCTTGGTAGGCATTGTCTTTAAATTTTCCAAAAATATCCTGCAAATGAACATCGGCAATAAAGGCTATTTGCGTAGCAACTTTCGGTTCAGTCGGTACCGATTTACAAGCAGATAATGAAAGCAATAGCAATATGAAAGCCGATATTCTTGACATATCAATTTATTTTCTAAATTATTTTATTCTTTCAAAAGTACTATTCTCAAACGAAATCTTGTAATCGGATGGAAACAATTGACTTGGCTGGTAATAATCCGTTGAAATGACTTGCGCTCCAGATGCTTTGGCTTTTTCAAACGAAGTATAATCATTGGTTCTGGCTTGCTTGGTATCTGAATCGGCTCTGGTGCGAACCATATACCCTTTGGCAACCAATTTTTTGATGTAATCAAAATCTTTGATTGGGTCGTTTAGGATGCGGAAAGCCGCTTCGGGATTTCCCTCTTGGCTATTGACAAATAAAATCCTGTTTATCAACGAAAAATGGTGCTCCAAATACTGATTGATTTTATCTTCTTTTTCGTCCAATACAAAAAGAAATCGTCCTTTCACGGCATTCAATTCTGGCCATCCTTTTTTAAGAATCGCTTCTTCCAATGTTTTATATTTCCCTCTAACCAAGTCAGGCGTAATCAACTGTTTATTGGGAAAAACACTTTTTATTTCGATGTCAATGCTATCCAAAGCCTTTGTAGTAAAAGGTAATGGTTTTCGTAAATTTTCAATAACTTGATCTTTGGTATTCATCAAAATAAAAATAGGCGTATGATTGGGATGTTGATCCGACCATTTTTTTATTGCCAACAAAGCATCTTTGAACAACAAATAATGACTTCTAAAATCAACATCCTGGATATGAAACATTTTCAAGCCCGGTTTTTTAAGCTTTTCTTCTTTATCAAAAGCTTTAGGTTCTTGTCCCATACTTTTCACGATGTCCAATCCTTTTGGGTTCGAATAATAACCGCCGTTTGGATCGTATAAAACATCCAATTCCAAATTTCGTAACCCTAAATCCAATTGCTCTTCCAATGGAATATGGCTGTATTGCAGTGATTTTGCCCTTGAAGAATCCAGTTTAAACAAATAATTGAACAAAGGTTCTTCGATAGCGATTTTATAAGAGTTATGGCTGCCAATAACTTGAATGTCATTCATTTTTACCGAATTTTTTTTTTCATCATTAAAAGAAACCAATAAAAACAAAACTCCAAAAAGCAATACTAAAATTTTATTTTTCGAAATCATATTCTATCAATAAAGATTAAAACTAGATTTTTTTATTGTTATTTTTTTTACAGTTACAACCTCAATAATGCTAGTTATAAACACATATTCAACATCTTCTTAGACTTAATATTTATACTTATTTTTTGGTATACGTATAATTAAAAAAATCACAATCAACGTATCCTTTTTCTTCATTTGTGTTAAAATTAAAAATACCAATACGGTCGCCACGATAACTTCCCCAAGTCATTTGTGATTTACCACCAAAAGGAATGAACTTTCTACCATCGAAACTGTAATAATAAGTATTCAAACCATCGATACCCCATTTTGATTGCAACCAGACATCATTATTTAAAATTTTTATGCCAATTGTTTCAAAATCATTAAAAGTATAAACAAATTTTCTTATGCCATCATCCTGTTTTATTCCAAAGAGACTATTGTTTTCAGTTGATAAATGAGTCAAACCTGCATATTGACCATTCTCCATATTTTGTATGTTAATTTTTACAGTAACACTATTTTCACTCGTTCGCATACTTCGTTGCGTGAGGGTATTTCCGGCTCTTAGAATAATTTTTTCTTTTTTTTCAGATGCTATTGGGCTAAAAGCATACAGCCTCAAAAAACCTTTACGCTCTGTAAGCGACCATTTATCATTTCTTGGTTGGTAATTCCACTCCCATTGTGGGTTCAATTTTTCCGATTGAAATTGGTCACTTGTTTGAATAAAAGCATTCGTCTTTTTTGAAATTGGCTTTTGTCCAGACCAAACCATTTCTCCAATCCCATCACTGCCCACTTTTCCAATTATTGGCCAATCATTTACCCAAGTTACTGGCAAGAGACTGGCTGGTCGTCCTTCCCAATCACCTCTCCCATGATGCGTTAAAAAACACCATTTTGCATCACTTACTTTTATTAATCCACCCTGATTAGGCTCTCTGTCTTTTTGTCTATCTACCTTATTGAGCTGTTTAATTTCAAAAGGTCCATTTATATTTTTAGAGCGCCCCATCATAATGTGCCGTTGCCCTAACTGGTTCACTTCGCTGAAATAATGATAATAAAAACCGTTTATTTTATACAATTTATTTGCTTCACTTCCTTTTGACTGATAAATAATCTTATCCGATTCCATTATCAATTGCTTCCCGTCAGCCGTCATTTTAAATAGATGAATATTGTATTGTTTATTGTTTTTGGGATCCAATGCAAAATTGGTTGCAATAAAATAAAGTTGCCCATCATCATCTTGAAACGAACAACAATCATCCCAGCCCGAAACATTCCATACCTGATGAAGTGGTTCCCACGGCCCAGAGGGATTAGTTGCAGAACTCATAAAAAAACCTTCATCAGGCGTACCAAAATAAACCCAAAATTTATTTTTATAGTAACGAATAGAGCCAGCCCAAACTCCTCTACAATACCGATTCATTTTATCCCAATTCAGTTCAGGGCTAATTTTAGTAAGATCATCTACCACATGACCAATAATTTTCCAATTCACTAAATCTACCGAATGCAGAACAACCATACCCGGAGAAAACTGCATAGTCGAAGAGATGGCATAGTAGTCATTCCCAACACAAATTACATCCAAATCACTGAAATCAGCAGGAAGAACAGGGTTTTCATACCTACCATTACCTTGGTCTCCCCACTTCTTATACATCTGACCAAATGAATAAAAACTGAAAAATTGAAACCAAAAAAATATTAAAAGTATTTTTCGCATTATGTTCTTTTTTAATAAATATTCCATTCCCCTCATTTATATCATTGATAATCTGAATTCTTAAATACCGTGCTTTTATGTTTAGCTCATCGATATGCGTTTCGCCCTTGAAGAATCCAGTTTAAACAAATAATTGAATAAAGGTTCTTCGATAGCGATTTTATAAGAGTTATGACTGCCAATAACCTGGATGTCATTAAGATGTACTTCGCCATTGGTAAAACTACAAACGACGAGAACTAAAATTAACAAGACAGGAATATATTTTCGAAATTTTCGGTTCATTACTTATTTTGAATTTCCATTTTTTGATCTAATAATTGATTGTCCAAGTTTGCAGATGTCACCTCTTTGAAAACAATTTGGTTTGGCTTTTCTTTCGGAAGATTTACGGCTTCCATTTTCAAGTTTTGAACATCGTCAAATACAAAGGCGGGTCTAAAATCAGTTTCGTCTAAGGTGAATTTGATGTTTTTCAGACTTATGCCGTTGGCGTGTCGCACATAGAATCCGTATGCCGGCAATTCCCCAAACATCGAAAATTCCGGATAATCCTGGACTGCTTCCGGCACTTGATGCAATCGACTTAAAGGCAAATATGCCATTGCTTTGGAAGCCCTTCCGGGATAATTGATTTCGATATTTTCCAACACCACGTTTTCAACGACAAAGCCTTTCATTCCCACTATGGAAGAAGGAAAAGCGTTATGGAAAAAATCGACTTCGGGTCCTCTCAAATCATAATTGCTGTCCGGTCGACCAAAAGGCACTTGCACTTTTATGTTTTTGATGCTCACATTTTTGATGCTTCCCGGTTTGTCGCTGCTTCGTTGTCCCAAACGGATAAAAATGGCGTTGCCCGTGTTTACGGCATTTATGTTGGAAACATCAATGTTTTCGATAATCGCACCGTCCACGGATTCGATGGCAATGGCCGAGCGAAAGGTGTCGTAAACCTTGATGTCCTTGACGGTAACATTTTTGAATCCTCCAAAGGATGCGGTACCAAATTTTATCGCACTGGCACTGGATCTAATGGTACAATTAGCAATATAAATCCCATCATTAGCATAACCTGGATAGTATGATTTTAAACAAATACCGTCATCGGCTGCGTTGATGTTGCAATTGGTAACCTTCACGTTTTTGCAATCCGTGATGTCTATCCCGTCATTGTTCCAATACGAGCGATTTACCACTATAAGATTATCTAAAACTAGATTGGAACACAACTCAAAAGACAAACCCCAACAAGAAGCTTCGCCCAACTTCAAGCCTTCTACCGAAATAGTTTCGCATTGCGAAAACCGAAACAATTTAGGTCTCATTGTTTCGTTGGGTCTGTTTCTACGCAAACTATACTTTGGGTCTATTGCAACACCCGCGTGATGAAGACTGTCAATATGCAAAGCCAACTTTAAGCCTTGTCCATCAATAATACCTTTTCCTTTTAGCGCAATATTATTGGCTTTGTGTGCCAAAATTAAAGCCAACTGGGAATTGTCATCCTTTTTTGGGGAATCAGGCCTTCCATCAAAAGCCATATTCAAATAATCTTTGGGATTGGTACTTCCCAATAATACTGCATTTTCTTCCAAGTAGATTTCTACGTTAGTCTTCATTACAATACTTCCAGACAAAAACTTGCCTTTTGGAAAAACAACACGCCCTCCTTTATTTTTAAAAGCGGCATCAATGGCTTTTTGAATCGCTTGAGTATTCAATGTTTTGCCATCTGGTACAGCTCCGTATTGGGTTACCAAAAAATCTTTGGAACTGTTTTTTACTTCCTCTTTATTTTGGGCAGAAAGCAAAAAAAGCATCAAAAATGGAATGCAACCTAAAATTATTCTTTTCATCATTGGAGTTTTATTGGTCCAAAACATTTTTTTTAAACTCTTTAACCAATGGTCATTGTGTGTCTAAACGGAGTGAATCCTGTAAGGTAAACGTGAATCCCATCGGTGCGTAAATTGCCTTGATGGTAGGTTATGTCCTCACTGTCCAAATTATTTACATTTTGATGTTCGACTTTTCCAGGCCCAAATTCGATGGTATCTGCTCCCATTGACAATTTACCCAATCCCGAATTTAAGAAAAAATTGTTCTTATCGTCCATAATGGCTCCCGTAATTTCGCTTCCTTCTTTAAAACACATTTCGATGGTCACTTCCACATTGGGTGGGCCATCAACTTTGAAATCCATATTTAGGGTTCCCTTGTTTTCGGTAATTTCGATGACGGTAATTTGCTTTTTTACATTGCTTTTGGTTCGCGAATCAAAATCCATTTTATTCCAAAACCGTCCATCTTGTGAGGGAGATAATTTGTAATCACCATCCGATTTTAGAAATTCTGGAGCCAATGGTTGGTAATAATCGGCTTCTTTGGTTTCGGTCAAAATGTATTTATTTCCTTGTTTGACAATGCCATTGCTGCTAAAATAGCCCATTCTAAAAAAAGAAGTGGAAAGGCGCATATATTTTAAAATGGCATCTCCTTTTCTGTACATCAAAAAATTAGGATTAGACGATCTTCCCGAAACAATTAGTAATGGTTTATCATTTCCTCCAAAAAGTGTTATCGCTGTTTTTTCACGTCTAATTCTAGCCAGATTTGAAAGAGTAAAAAACTTCTCAAAATTATTTTCAAGTTGGCTTTCATTTGAAATTTGCTGCTGAAGTTCGCTATTTTCCATAAAAAACAACAACGAACCAGACAAGGTTTCGCTAGTGAAATCAGGAAGGTTTTCAATCAGATTCACCATTTGGGCAAACATTGGGTTCTTGGTATGAATGGCCATAAAACGGTAGGGCAAATAAAACTTGGAAACCGTTAAGTTCATAAATTGATCTTGCCGTTTGGAATCGACCGTGACCAAATCGCCATTGGGTTCGGTGTAATAATAGTAAGTCGTCAGGTTTTTTTGGACCATCTCCAACAATTCCGGTTTATTCAACAATCGAGACATCGTAATCAAGGCTTTGTCGATAACCACCGAATAAACGCCACTTCGTTCGGAATACTGTCCGTCTTCGTTCAAATAAATTCCTTCGGCAAGCCATTGGTCAATTCGTCGAAGATACCTCGGATCAGGATAAAGCGAATGGATGTTTGCCAAAGCGGCACAAACAACCCATCGGTGATTGGGAGTATGTACACCTCCAGTAATCATCGCCTCACCTGCATTAACAATGAAAGTTTTCATTTTGTTTCGCAATCCTTCTAAATCCTTTTGTTTCTCCAGATTTAATACTGCGACGGCTGGACAAATAGATTCCAAAATAAAAGCGGTATCTGGTGGTGATTGTCGGTTGCCTCCCGCATCTAAAGTACCATCGGGATATTGCTCTTTTAGCAAAACATCCATAGCCTGATTGAGTTTTTCAGCCAAGATTTTTGACTTGTAATAAACAGATTCTGAATTAGATACAGAAGCCGTCATTGTTGTAATGAGACTGGCTATTAGACGAAAATTATTTACACGATTATTGGGTACAATTGGATCTTTGTCAAGAAAACTTTTCACTTTGGCATCATTATTCAAAATGAGTTTTTTCATTAATAGACTATCTATTTTTGGCTTGCTGTTCTTTATAAAATCATTGGCAAATACAACATCACTAATCAATGCTCCAGCCAATGTTAGACCTCCCAGTCTAATAAATTTTCCACGACTCATTTGATGTTTCATATTGTTCGCTTTTAATGTTTCTCCCTAAAATTAATCCACTATTTTTACCAAAGTGAAATTGATTCCCAATGGGTTTTTGGTCATTTTACAAATTAATGGGTAATCAGGATTTTTTACAATCCACATTTCGGTTTCATCTATCTGCGCCACAACGTGCAAAGCGTTTATTGTTTTACCATCTATTGCAACAGGATTTCCATCTACTTTATCATCTAAAACATAAGTTGTATTGTTATAAATAAACTTATTGTTTTTTAGCAACTCTTGGTAGGCTGACTGCGAAATCATAAAAAAAGTTTCTGTTGGTTTCAAGACAATAACATCCGAAGTTTCTCCTTGGTTAAAACTTAAAGCATTTCCGTTTTTTAATCCTTCCTGCGCAATTATGATGTTGCTTTTCAAGCCTTTGGTATCCAAATCCAAAACCAAATTATCATTGTTTATTTTGGTAGTCAGCGTCAAAGTTCTGGTTTGACCGTGCAATTTGCAGACATAATGTAATGCCGTGTTATTTTTGATTGTGGGAATAAAACTTTGGGCTGCCACCATTTGAAATAGGAAACATAAAACGATGGTTAGAATACTATTTTTCATTTGTTGCTTATTTAGTTGGTGGTAAAATTGTTATTCCCCAAGCTGAAGGTTTTGCATCCATTTCCAATATCAATTCGCCTCCATTCACTATATCTTTATGTAAAATCCAAGCTTGGTTATAAGGCTTTCCGTTCAATGATGCCGATTTTATATATTTCTTTTTATCACTAAGATTTTTGGCAATAATCTTGAAATTTTTCCCTTCTTCCAATTGTAAAGTAGTTGCTGCAATCAAAGGCGTGTTCAATAAATAATAGGCTTGCCCAGCATTAGGATACAATCCCATCATTTGGAAGGCCAACCAAGACGACATCGCTCCCGAATCATCATTTCCTGGTAAACCTGCTCGGGAAGTGTTGAAATTCTCTTTAATGATTCCCCTGATTCTGTCACTGCTCAAATACGGTTTTCCTATCCAATGATACATCGTTGGTGCTAAAAAGGAAGGTTCATTCGAAACATCATACAATTTGGCATCAAAGAAAGTATCCAATCTTTTTTGAAAAGCCAAATCACCGCCTGTTCTGCGAACCACTTCGGGTAAATCGTGTGGAATGCTCAAAGAATATTCCCAAGAAGTGCCTTCATAGAAAAACACGCACCAATGGCAAACATACCAAGGCGATTCGGTGATTGTTGGTGTGTATTTATAAGTCGGTTTTTGAATTTTTGACTCTCCAAAAACAACCTCATCCAACCAATTGCCTGCCGCATCTTTAGGCATAATAAAACCTTTAGTACCGTTATTTTCATAATCCGCACGCCATAATTTTTTCCAATTATCGGCTTGTTTGATGTATCGGTCGTAAATGTCCAAATGATTCAAACCTTTGGCAACGGTCGCAATATTATAATCATTGTAAGCATAATCAATGGTTCTATTTCCTGCTCGGTCTGTGCCAAACGGAACATAACCCAAACGTAAATAATCGATCAATCCGCCTCTTCCTTCTCGCTCTTCATTGCCTCCTGGAGGAACTTCGGCATCTTTAAGCATTGCTTTTAATGCTAATTCATAATCAATTCCTTTTAAGTTTTTTACAAAAGCATCAGCAATGACCGTCTCTGCATTCGAACCGCCTTGGGTTCGACCGTTGTCGTTGCCGCTTCTGCCTTCCGGCAAATAGCCTTCGCGTTTGTAAATGTTCAACATCGCGTTGACAATTTCTACTTGTCGCTTGGAATCAATCAGAGTAATCAAAGGACTTGACGTTCTGAAAGTATCCCAAATGCAATAAAAATCATCGTAATAAGGTTCATCATTGGTCCACAAAGGGTTTTCTCCAGTTCGGTTTACAGGCATTATCATCGTGTGATACAAACCGGTGTAAAACATTTTTTTATACTCAATTGAAGTGTCGGGTGCAAGTGTAATGCGACTTAGCAATTGCTCCCATTTGTTTTCTAAGGATGCCAAAACGGTATTAAAATTCCAATGCGGAATTTCTACCTGAATGTTGTTTTTGGCTTTCAATTCACTTAAAAACGAGATGCCAATTTTAACATTTAGTTCTTGTTTTCCGGCTTTTCCAAAAGAAAGCAGTGCTGCCGTTTTTTTTCCGGAATCAAATTGTGCCTTTTCATTGGCATAGAATTTTCCGTCTTTATAAGTAACATATTGGGCAATGGGTTGGTCGAAAACTGCCCAAAAATAAACGGTATAAGCACGACCGTTATTCCATCCGCCTCGAATTCGGCTGTAGCCTCTTACTTCGGTGTCTGAAACAATTTCTATTTGGGAACCCACAAATTGTTGGGCTTCCCTTCCCTCTGGTTCGGGAGATTCACCCAAGAAAAATCCGGGATCAATCTTTAACTCTTTGCTTGCATTTTTAGGATAGCTAATGCGATAAAACGAAACTTTTTCGGCAGTCGTGATTTCAGTTTTAATCTGGCTTCCTTTGAAAATCGTTTCATAATAACCCAACTTCACCTTTTCTTCTTCTCTAAATGCGGCTTGCTCCAATTTGTCCAAAGCTCCCGAAAAAGGCATAATTTGAATGTTTCCGTATTTAGGACCGCCGCCCGTTCCGCTAACGTGAACTTGGCTGAATCCTGTTACTTCTGTTGGCAAGGGCAACCAGCCACTATTGGGTCTTGCCGTACAATCTGGACTTGGTTTTACCATTCCGTAAGGACAAGAAGGGCCAATAAAAACTCTTCCATCACCTTCTGAACCAATCATTGGATCTACAAAATTGTGAAGCTGATTTTGGGCATTCGTCTTTACGCAAAAGAATATCGACATTCCTAAAAAGAGCATAATTTTAGCAGTTGATTTCATAAGCACTATTTCTTTATTGTTTTGGTTTATCAGTCATTTCTAAAATTAATTCTCCGCCATTGGTAATTTCCTCTTGAGAAATACTAAACTTTGACACCGGCTTTTTGTTGAAATTAATGGTATCAATATAAACACTTTCAGGACTATTATTGTTGGCTTTGATAACAAAATTTTTACCTTGATAATACTTCTGATTTAACTGAATTGTCACTTTGTTAAATAGCGGACTTCCTATTTGGTATTGTGGATTTTCTTCTGTTCCACCATTCATTTGAAACAAACCAATTTTAAGCAAAACGTTCAAACTTCCCATTAAACCTTGATCTTCGTCACCGTTATAACCCGTGTTGGGAGCTAATCCGCTGAAGGTTTCTTTTACTACATTTCTGGTCCAATATTGTGTCAAATCTGGTCTTCCTAATAAATTAAAAATAAAGGAGGTTTGAATCGAAGGTTGATTGCCAAAATTGATTGGAATGCGACTATATTCGGGATGCAATTCGGCATCATGTGAGATACCAGAGGTAAATTTTTGTTTTTTTGCAATTTCAAACTGAGTGTTTAATTTTGAAACCGCTTTTTCTTTTCCTCCCATCAATGCTGCCAAACCTTCAATATCGTGTGGCACAAACCAAGTGGATTGCGCTCCATTCGATTCGATAAAACCGTTCTCGTATTGATACGGATCGAAGTTTTCGAACCATTTTCCATCAACATTCTTGGGACGCATCCAGCCAATTGATTTATCGAAAACATTTTGATAATTATTCGCCCTCAACATAAAATAATTGTAATCTTCCTGATGATTTAATTTCTTGGCCAATTGTGCCAAAGTCCAATCCTGATAAGCATATTCCAATGTTTGGCTGGCTCCATCTTGATGACTGCCAAATTTATTTCCTTCGGGAATTGGATAAGGAACAAAGCCATTTTCCATATAATATTTCAATCCTCCGCCAAGATTTGTAGTGTGTTCGTAACCTGCTTTTCCCATAATACCATTGAGCATATGGTTTTTTTTGAGTGCTATATAAATGGATTCTAAGTCTTCTTTGACCAATCCTTTTTGAATAGCCGAAACAATAAAAGGAGTGGATGAAGCACCGGTCATCACGAAGGTATAATTGCCTCCAGCAGGTCCACGAGGAATCAGGCCGCCGTCTTTGTAATATTGCATTAAGGAATGTGTAAATTCTTCCATCATTTCTGGATAAACCAATCCCCAAAGCGTGTTTATCGTCCATTGAGCACCCCAAAACGAATCGGAATTGTATTGATTGAATTTAGGTTTTCCTTTTTCATCCAATGGTATTTGCCCAATCCTGAATTTATCTCCTGTGTTGTCTGGATAAGCACCATTGGCATCGCTGATTATTTTTCGTCCTTGCAAAGCGTGCCAAAGATCAGTGTAAAATCGTCTTTGATCGGTTTCAGTTCCGCCTTCTATTTGAATTCTACCCAACAAATTGTTCCATTCGGTTTTTGATTCTGCAACTACTTTGTCAAAATCCCAATGAGGCAATTCTTGTTGAATATTATTAATGGCATTTTCGAGCGAAGTATAAGAAATGCCCACTTTCATCAACACTTTTGCATCTGATTTGCCTAAATGGATTAAATAATTCCCCGTAACAACATCTTTCTCAATAGAAGTTATTGACGTATTGAGCTTAATTTTAAAATATACTTTTACTGGTTTAGGACGCCTAAAATTCGGACTCATTTCGAATGTTCCAGAAAGCTCGTAATCGTTATTTTTTTTTAAAGTTCCATTAGTATTCTCGCAGGGGCCTAAAATGGTATTGAGGTTGAAAAGAATGGCTTTTTGTGCTTTTTCCGGAAAGGAATATCTGTGAAAACCTATTCTTTTGGTACTCGTCAATTCCGTATTTATTTGATATCTGTCTAATAGTAGTGAATGATATCCTGGAGTTATTTTTTCGGTTCCGTGACTGAATTTGGAATAGAAATCCTTGAAAATGGTTGCCTTGTTTCCGTCAGAAATAGTTACAGGCATTACAGAAAGTCCAGACATTTGCCATTCGTGAATATGGCTAAACCCTTTTATTGTATCTATGTTATAGACATATCCACCGCCCCAATCACTTTTGATTCCCGTGTCGGGATTTAAATTTACCATCCCAAATGGGCGACTAGCCGAAGAAAAGAAAAACCAGCGCGAGTTTTCGGTATCAAGTAACGGATACACCTTGTCTGCCAATTGGTTATTTGGCAGAAAAGCTGTTTTTCCTGTTTTACAGGCTACTAGAAAAATAAGGAAAAAACTAATTCCTAAGGTTCTGATTTTTAAAATTTTATTTAGTCTCATGGGTACTGTTTTTTTGACAGGGCTACCTATTGTTTATGCTGAATGGTATTTTAAGAACCAATTCGTTAATTCTAAAAAGGAGTGTTTGTGTCTTTATAAATTCCATTTCATTAAAAAAAAGGAGAAGAAATTTTAATCTTCTTCTCCTTTTCATGAAATTAAACTAACTCAAAATTTATTTTTATTGTGGATAACCTGGATTCTGAGTTAATGCAGGATTTAAAACTCTTGCATTGGTTGGAATCGGGAAAATACGACGATAAGTGTCTGTATTGGTTTTGAATCCCCATTGACCTTCATATTTTCCAAAACGGATCATATCATTTCTATGCCAAGCTTCCCAAGTAAATTCGCGGCTTCTTTCTTTATAAAGATCCTCTAAGGTTACACTAGTCCAAGGGGCTGTAGTAGTACGATTATCACGCACCATATTTACCAATGAAAGAGCTGTATGACCTAAAGTGGCATTTCCTCCGCGAAGTATCGCTTCAGCTTTCATCAAAAGAACATCTGAATAGCGTAAAAACGGCACATCATTATTTTGGTTACGGCTGGTTGAAGTAGCGTCTGGATAAAACTTAACATTTCTATACCCCATATTCCAAGCGATTTCATCATTTCCGCAGTCAAACAAAGTCACGTTTTGGCGTAAAACAATATTTGGCGTTAAATCAACTTGATAGGTATAAGCCGCACCACCATCAGATCCTGTATAAAACTGATCATATCCTTTTTTGGTTGTTGTAACCTTAACCGGAGTAACTCCATCATTCAAGAATTGCAAACCTGTTAACCATTGTTTGTTACGAATATCATTGGCATCGTTGAAATTAGCATAAAACTCAGGCAAAGTACTTCTTGGCGCACTAGGCGTAAACGGTAGTCCAAATTTGGCTCTTTCAGAACGAGGCACATCATAACGTGCATGATACATTTGACCGTTAAAACCTACTGTGGTTGCAGCTGGATCAAAAGGAACCGCAAAAATAAACTCTTTCATTTGTGGTCCATTGTTTGGATAAAACATTTGAAGATAAGTGGTTCTAGGCTCAACAGCATACAAACCTGAACTTATTACTGCATCGCAAGCAGCCACACAATCATTGTAACGTTGTGTTCCGGTATAAACTTCTGCATTCAAATACATTTTGGCAAGCAAAGCATTGGCAGTTTGTTTGTTAGGTCTTCCATAAGTTGTGATTCCAGAAGCTGGATTCAAATTAGGTATAGCTTTCTTTAATTCTTTTTCGATAAATTCAAAAACTACTTTTCGGTCTGACTTAGCATGTGAACTAAAATCGCCATATAATGTATCTAAAGGTACATTTCCGTAGCTATCCATCATCATAAAATAAGAGATGGCTCGCATTGTTTTTAATTCAGAAATGGTAGTTGCTTTCTCAGCTCCTTCTGGCATAGATTCATTTAGTATTGAAATGGCTTGATTGCTTGTTCCAATAACTCTTGACGACCAATCCCAAAGACCGGTTACAATACCATTATCAGCAGTCCAATCGTGATAATGCATGGCGATGTAATTTCTATTGTCGAACCAGTTTCCTCCTCTTGCTGGCATAATAGCTTCGTCGGTAGTTAGTGATTGAGTCCACCACCAAGAAAAGGCAAAATCTCCACGGAAAGCTGCATATACAGGTCCTGTTGTTTGAATATACTGTGTTGAATTCTGTGGGAATACCTCGGGTGTAAGTTGGGTCGTAATGGGTACGTCTAGATTTTCGCACGACCATAATAAAACAACCATAAGTATTGGAAGTCCTAAATATTTTGATATTTTTTTCATAGTATTAACAATTTAATTTTTAGAATATCACATTCAAACCAAACAAAAAGGTTCTGGTTTTTGGATAAAAGTTATTTGAATCTACACCTGGAGCAGTTCCTCCTTGTTCTACTTCAGGATCAATTCCGGAATACTTAGTAATCACAAACAAATTATTTACGGTTTCGTAAATGCGTATTTTTTTGATGTATTTACCAACAGAACCAAAATCATATCCTAAAGTCAAGTTGTCTAATCGGATGTAGCTACCGTCTTCTATAAATCGTGTTGAATATTTATAGGCGTTTAGGTCGTTTGGCGATTCATTTGCCGCATCTACTAGAATATTGGTAGTCATTGCAGTACTTGGTCTAAATAAATCGGCTCGAGTGGCATTGAAAATTTTATTACCAAATACACCACGGAAAAAGATGTTCAAATCAAATTTTTTGTAGGTGAAATTATTATCCCATCCCAATAAAAATTTAGGTTGAGCACTACCTGCATAATGATAATCAACCCCTATGGCTGGAGTAGTTGTCAAACTACCATCTTTAGCAACATACTGAGAAACACCTGCTGAATTTTTGCCTGCATATTGAAGGGTGAAAAATTGTCCAAGAGGTTTTCCTTCTTTGAAAATTTGCAAAGTACTTCCGGTTTGTCCTCCTCCTTCTGGTGATACTCTTCTAATTGAATCTCCACCAATAAAATAAGGGTTTTTCAATTTAGTGATGATGTTTTCGTTGTGTGAATAATTAAAATTAGTTGACCAACTAAAATTCTTTGTTTTCACTGGAGTAGCATTCAAAGCAACTTCAATTCCTCGGTTTGACATATTCCCTCCGTTGGCAACAATAGTTCCTACTGGCACAAGTACTGGATTTACAGCATAATTAAAAATCATATCGGTAGTTTGCTTGTCATACACATCAACGGAACCAGATAGTTTTCCTTTCAAAATAGTAAAATCAACACCAAGGTTTGTAGTAGCTGTTTTTTCCCAATTCAAATCAGGATTAGCGGCTTGATTAGGCCCATAAGCACCAATTTGTTGTCCGTTGTAATAGAATGTTCCAAGGCTTCCAGAGATAAATTGAGCTGTATAAGCATTAAATCCAGAAGAGTTCCCTGTTTCTCCATAACTAGCACGAAATTTCAAATCGGTAAAAATCTTTTGGTTTTGCATAAAACCTTCTTTGTCAATTCTCCAAGCTCCACCTACCGATGGGAAATAACCCCATTGATTGTTGGTTCCAAATACTGAACCACCATCTCTTCTGATAGATCCTTGCAAAAGATACTTGTCGTTGTAATTGTAGTTAACACGGGCAAATTCAGAAATTAATCGTTTTTTCTGATAGGCTCTACTATCTCCAAAATCAACTCTATATCCTGAAACTGAACCATAGTTACCTAATGCTAGGTTATTATAACTTACATCATCTACAGGAAAATTAGTGTTTGTGGCTTGAAAACCATCACCCAAAACATCTTCTTGCCAAGAATATCCAACAACGGCTTTGATTTTATGATTGCCAAAAGTTTTGTCCCAGTTCAAGAAACTTTCAATAATGGTATTCGTATTTTGATAAGAATTTCTCAATGCTGAACCATTTACACCAAAATTCATCAAGCTGTGTACTTGTGGTGGATCGGGATTGTTGTAGAAATTGGCACTATTGTATTTTGCATAATAGCTATCATAAAACTCACCGTGCAATGAATTCAATTGTTGGTAAGAAAGATTCAAGTTATAAGAGAATCCAAAAGGAAGTTTTACTTCGGTGGTAAAACTACCTACAAAATTATTGGTTTTGGTATCATCATCTCCGTGATTAATCAAAGCTACAGGGTTGAAATAACCTGTTTGAATAAAGTTTTCAAAATAAGATCCATCAGCATTTCTCACTGGAGAAACAGGAAGGTGATTCACTGCTTGCAAAAGTGCTGTGTTACGTTGTGGAACATTGTTATAGATACTATTAGAATTGGTTACATTCAAACCAAATTTCACTTTATCATCAATAGCATATTGTTCTACAGCCAAATGCGCAATTACTCTTGAAAATTTACTCCCCAAAAGAACCCCTTCTTTGCTAATAGAGGTTACACTGGCAAAATAATTACCATGCTCTCCTCCTCCACTCATCGAAAGGTTGTGGCTGCTTGAAAGAGCGCCATTACCTCTAAGGATTTCTTTTTGCCAATCGGTGTTTGCTCCTTTATCATTTTCAGGAGTAAAATTCAAATTGTTTTTGGTTGTAAATGCTCTTAACTGATCTGAATTCATCATATCCAATTGATTGGAAACGTTTTCAATACCAAAATAGTTGCTGTAACTAATTTGAGTTTTGTCTTTGTTTCCTCTTTTTGTGGTTACCATAATAACCCCATTGGCAGCACGATTACCATAAATAGCTGTTGCAGCCGCATCTTTCAAAACATCAATAGTAACAATATCTTCTGGTGCAATAATAGAAATATCAACACCTGGAATACCATCTACTACATAAAATGGTCCTTGCGAACTGTTTAAGGTAGAAGCACCACGCAAAACAACCGAAGAAGCTTTAGTAGGATCGCCACTTGCCGATACATTTAAACCAGCCACTTTACCTTGAAGCAATTGTCCAACATCACTGATTACCCCATTATTCAATTGATCTGCTTTTACAGAAGAAACAGCGGTGGTCAAATTTTTACGAGAACCTTTTCCGTAACCTACAACCACAACTTGCTCTAAACCTGTTGCACTTGAAACCAATTTAATAGAATAATTAGATTTTGAACCATCTACTTTAACACGTTGTTCTACATATCCAACAAAAGAAACTATCAATACAGCGCTTTTATTAGAAATAGATATTTTGAATTTTCCTTCAGCATCAGTACCAACACCATTATTAGTACCGCTTTCTAATACATTGGCAGCAGGCAATGGCATATTTTGCTCATCTAAGACCACACCCGAAACTTGCGTTTTCTGTGCCCACGAGTTAATTGAGAAGCCTATAAAAAAGGCTAATAATAAAAGTTTAAGTTTTTCCATATTTTTTATTAGTTAATTGGTTAATTGTTTAGCTAAATTAATAGTAAAGAGTAATTAAGGAATGGACAGGTTATTCAGAAATATGGATATTTTAAATAAACCCAGTGATAACGGGATGTCTGAGACCTTGTTTTCTACAACGATATAGTAAATATTAATACATCCATCTCACAAAAGCTTCCATAGCGGCATAATGTGCCAATCCTAATTGAAGATATAAATCGGCAGTTTCGCTATTTCTATCTTCGGCACGCTGCCAAAATTCTCTGCTGTCTGCTCCTTGAAAAACCACTCCGTCTTTTTGTGATTGGTGTTTGAAAATGGCTTTTCGTTTTTGCAATACTTGATCGGGTCCCATCGGTACGGCCATTTCAATTTCATCTATTCCCCATTCTTGCCAAGCTCCTCGGTACAACCAAACCCAACAATCGTCCATATACTTTTGAGGTTTCAATCTCTTTACAGCTTCAAAAACGATGTCTAAACAGGTTTTATGTGTTCCGTGTGGATCGGCTAAATCGCCTGCTGCATAAATTTGATGCGGTTGGATTTTGGCTATCAAATCCATTGTTCTTTGAATGTCTTCTTCTCCCATCGGATTTTTTTTGATGGCTCCTGTTTCATAAAACGGAAGTTCCATAAAATGAATTTGGCTTTCTGGTAATCCCACAAAATAGCAAGTCGATTCGGCTTCTCCTTTTCGAATCAAGCCTTTGATGTATCTTACTTCTGGAATATCTACTTCGCTGTTTCTTTTATTTTTTAGAAATTGAACCGCTTTCTGATAAATAGTATCCGCTTCGATGCTTTCTATACCAAACTTGGTATTGTAATCGCAAACAAAACTGGCAAACCGCAAGGCTTCATCATCAGCAACGGCAATATTTCCTGACGTTTGATAGCCAATATGTACTTCATGTCCTTGTTCTTGCAAGCGGATGAAAGTTCCTCCCATACTGATAATATCGTCATCGGGATGTGGACTAAAAATAAGCACTCGTTTCTTGGCTGGCTCTGCTCTTTCTGGTCTTTTACTGTCATCGGCATTGGGTTTTCCTCCTGGCCAACCTGTAATGGTGTTTTGCAGTTTATTGAAAATTTTAATGTTAATATCATAAGCAGGGCCTAAGTCTGCCAATAAATCACTCATTCCGTTCTCGATATAATCGGCATCGGTCAACATTAATATTGGTTTTTTTAAATGCAAAGCCAATCCTAGAACTGCTTTTCGGATTAAAGTATCGGTCCAAATTACATTTTCGACCAACCAAGGTGTATTGATGCGAGTCAATTTTGAAGCTGCCAATTGATCTAAAATAAAAGTAGCATTGCTGTGTTCTTGCAAAAAAGAAGCCGGAACTTGATTGGTCACTGTTCCTTCTACAGAGGCTTTTATAATATTCGATTTCCCTTCACCCCAAGCCATTAGTATCACTCGTTTGGCTTCCATAATTTTTTTCACCCCTAAAGTAATGGCTGTTCTTGGTGTATTATTTAAACCCGAAAAGTCGCTACTTGCCGCTACACGAGTGATATGGTCTAAGGCTACCAAACGTGTTTTTGAATTTTGCAAAGAACCCGATTCATTAAAACCAATATGACCATTACCCCCAATTCCTAATATTTGCAAGTCGATTCCTCCCGCAGCTTCAATCTTGGCTTCATAGTCACTGCAATAATCCCCGATGGCTTTTTTGGATAAAGTGCCATCCGGAATATGAATGTTTTCTGGTAAAATATCAACGTGATTGAACAATAATTCCTTCATAAATCGCACATAGCTATTGATAGAATCGGGTTCCATTGGGTAATACTCATCTAAATTGAAGGATACTACATTCTTAAAACTCAATCCTTCTTCTTTGTGAAGACGAACCAATTCTGCATACAAACTTTTGGGACTAGAACCCGTAGCCAAACCCAATATGCACGGCTTATTTTGCGCTTGCTTTTCTCTTATCAAGTTGGCGATTTCTTTGGCTACTGATTGGGAAGCGATCACTGAGTTTTCATAAACCACGGTTCCAATATTCTCAAATCGCTTTTCAAAACTCGTTGCTTTATCAATACTGCTTTTTAACATTGCTTTTATTTTTTTGATTAAACTATTACTGTTCCTACTTCTAATGTATTTCTTGGTTTTCACACCATTTTGTTTCCCATTGTTTTATGGTTTCTCTTTCTTTCAATTCGTCGAATGGTTGATGGTTGACAGTTGCTGTTCTGACTGCCTGTAAAAACATTTTCCATCTTGGCCAATAAAAATCCTTATACATTCCGCTCCAAGCTCTAGAGGCATAATCATTCAAATGGCCTTCGCCACCCCAAAGCGTGATTAGTGTTTTGGCATTTTTTAAATACAATTTAGATTCATCGCTAGTACTTCCGAAATCCCAAGCCGATTGCAACCAATACTTCAAATTATTCGAAGGTTGTCCTGAAATGATTTTGTCTATCTCTAAAGCTTGTTGCTCTATTTTTTGGTACAATGCATCCGCTTTTGCTAGGTCATTCGATTGATAAGCCGCTACACATTCTTTCAAATCTTCGTCTAGGCAAAGTGAGTAATACTGTCTTGAAGCCTCTCGCCAATCATAATCAAACAAACTGTTTTTGTCGAACTGATTGGCTTCATTTTTCAAAAGATCCAAAGCCTGTTTTAGTTTTTCTTTGTCACCTGGATTTCCTTTGAATTCTGTTATTTTTAAGGTTGGTCGCTTAAAAAAGAAATAAGCTCCTGCTCTACTGTCCCACCAGCGGGTTTCCCAATATTTAGTGCTGTAAACCGATTCAATCAACAATTGCCAAGCTTGAAAAATGGGCGCAGTAACACTTTTACCATACCTAGCTTTCAAATACTTATCTAACCAATCTGGTACGGATTCTTTTCCTTGCGACCACGGAAGATCATAAATATATTCATAAACAATTGAGTTGTTGTTCAACCCTTCTGGCATTGTGCCATAGCCCACTACATTGCCTTTCATTGGATTTTTCAATAAGCTTGTCAATTCGTTTTTATAGAAATTCAAATCTCCATAAACGGGGTTCGATCCTCCGTAATTATGAACATAGCCATACGTCCATTGCTTGCCGTAAAAAGCTTCTTGGTTTTCCCAAACTTTATATCGGTCATTGGCATAATCCTGAATCATCAATCGGTCGTTTGGCACTTTGCTTAGGAAAGCTTTGGTAGCCTCTTTAGTCCAAAACTCTTTGTTATCACCAAAAAGCCAACCTTGCATCACCCAAGTTGCTCCTGGAGAAGCTTCATTAATGGTTTCGAAAATGGTTTTTCCATAATCTGCTAATTCTTCGTACTTGTGTTCTTTAGAAACGGGCGGAGTAATTTCGTTAAAAGAATCGGCCAAATAAAAATCGGATGGTCCGTAGATTTCGGTGTAAATTTCAATAAAACGCTTCCCAACTTCTTTGAACAAAGGGTCTTTAGAATCTAATAAATAAGTGCTTTCAAAACCGCCTCCCGACCAGGATTTTAATTCCGAAATCTTAGAGTTTGGATGCTTTTCTGCAAATGCTTTGGGCACATACCCACTAAAAGCGGGCACAACTGGATGCATTCCTAACGACCTCATTCTCTGCAAAATTTTCTTTTGAATGCTTTCTTTTTTATGAATCCAATTTTGTGGCAAAGGGCCTTCGAGGCTATTAATATTCCCCATTCGTTGCCAAGGCAAAAAGGCTGGACCTGCAAAATGGGCTTGCAGTTGACTATCCGTTAGTCCGTATTCTTTCCATAATTGTTGCCAAACTGCTTCTTGACCTTCCATTGCAGTAGGCAGGTTGATGCCGTGAAAGGCCATCCAGTCTATTTCTTGTTCCCAACGTTGCCATTCCCACCAAGGTGTGGTATAACCAAAAGCACAAGCGTTTAGATACTCTCGGTATTGAAAAGGAGTCGCTTCTTTTTTGGAATATTTGGGCCAAGATGCAGGCAAATCGATTCGGTTTCCTTCCCAACTCACTACAACTGCTCCAATATCTCTAAGAAAATGATAGGCTGCATAACAAATGGCGGTGTTCGAACTTGCTTTTATTTGCACTCGCTTGGCAGTTGCTTTGACTTCAAACCATTCGGTTGGGGTTGGCGATTTCTTTTCGACAATAGTCAAGTCAAACTCATTCGACCGTTTGCCAATAAGCCTTTCTAATACTGCGGCTGCTTCTTTTGTTTTTCCTTCATTGCTGCCATAGACCGTTGGTACTGCCAATATTAGCATCACAAAAAAAGAAAAAACGCTTCTTGTTTTAATTGCCCACCCATTCCTTCTCATATAGTTCCTTTATTTAATAAATTAGTATCCTAGCTTTTAGTCTAAAATTCATAAAAATAATAGACCTCAAATTAAGGATAAAAATAGAGCAATAATCTACATTCGAAATGGACGCATCATTCAAAACTATAGACATTTTGACCTTTTGGGCAAAGGCAAAACGCTGCTGTAAAAACCCACTTTATTGAAGTAACTGTTCTAAAAACAAATTCATTATAAATCTGTAGGGAGTCTTTTTAGGGGTGGGTATTGTTCTAAGCAGGGGGGTGTTTGGATAAGTAGTACCTATCATAATATATTTTCTATTGGTCAATTGCTGCAAGAGTTAGATTTTAAAATTCTAAATGTAATCACTTGGGAAAAGAATAATCCGCCACCCAATTTTTCTTGTCGTTTTTTTACACATTCTGCCAAATTAATCTTTAGGCACGTAAAAAAGAAAATTGCCTCATTATTACAATTATGAATTAATGAAGCAATTGAACGATAACAAACAAACAAACAAACAAATGAAAGATGTATGGAAATTACCTGCTATTGCTCGTTGGGAAAAATCCTGCGACAAACACCCAACTCAAAAACCACTTGCTTTTTTAACTTTTTCTGAAAATGTATTCTATAAATAAATCACTTTAAATTCATAAATAATAGCAATGAAATTCGGCTTTAGAATTCCTTCCCTCAACAAAAGAATAGTCTAAAAAAGGAAAGCAACGATAATGAAGGAAGGTCTATCAAAAAATCTGTAGCTCCTAAAAACAAAAAAAATCTTCCGAGGGAAGATTAGTACCTACAAAAGGATTCTTTTGAACTGGATAGTAATAAAAAATGGCAAGCGACCTACATCGCACCGCTCAACCGCGTACCCTTGCTATGTTCCCATCCTGGGGGAGTCTGCAGGAGCTGGTCGTGTAGGACTTGCCAGTGCAAATATACACTCTTTTTATATTTTTGCAAGGACTTTGTGCCTTTAAAATATCGTTGTATATTGCATAATTAAAAAATTGTTTTATGAAAAATTATAACTTCCTATTTATCATTTTATTAGGAATCACTTTATCGAATTGCGGTAGTAAAAAAAATGATGTAAATTCTACGTTTACTTTCGATGATTCGAAATTTAAAGCCAAATACGTATCAGAAGAGTCTTTGGAATTGGGAGTTTTAAATACAAATGCAAAGGAAGTAGATAGCGTGGTGTACTTCAATAACGATATAAAATTAGGTTCAAAAAAAGGGCTTGACAAACTAGTTTTTAATCTAAAAGACCAAAAATTAGGCTATCAAAACCTGAAAGCTGTGGTTTATTTTGATGGCGAAAGTTCAGAAGCAACAACAAGAATTGAGTTGGTTTCGAATGTAACTCCTACATTATTAAAATATACCATCGTAAACACTTATCCACACGATACCGCTTCATTTACTGAAGGATTAGAGTTCTATAAAGATACTTTGTATGAAAGTACAGGACTAAATGGAAAATCTTTCTTAAGAAAATACGATTATAAAACAGGTAAAATATTCAAACAAGTAGATCTTGACGCCCAATATTTTGGTGAAGGAATTACTTTTATTAATGGTAAAATATATCAATTGACTTGGCAAAACAAAACGGGTTTTATTTACAATGCCCAAACTTTGAAACTCGAAAAATCATTTACTTATGACCAAGACATCGAAGGTTGGGGAATGACTAATGACGGTAAATACATCTATCAAACAGACAAAACCGAGAAAATCTGGAAGATGGATCCTGAAACTCAAAAAATGATTAGTTATGTAAATGTATATTCAGGCGAATCTAAAATTCCAAGTATCAACGAATTGGAATGGATTAATAATACCATTTATACCAATGTTTGGCAAAAAGATGCCATTGCAGTTGTAAATCCTGCAACTGGATCCGTTGAAGGAATTCTGGATATGTCGGGTTTAAGAAAATTTGTTAAAAATCCTGAGGCCGAAGTTTTAAACGGAATTGCCTACAACCCCAAAACCAAAACCATTTTTGTAACCGGAAAGAACTGGGACAAAATGTTCGAAATAACGGTTTCGGAATAATTTCCCTACCTAATGAAAACGCTACTCATCAACATCAAGGAATTACTTCAAGTTCGAGACGCAAGCGTTTTGAAGGTTTCTGGTGATGCAATGGCGGTTCTTCCCTCTATCAAAAATGCTTATTTGTTAATCGAAAATGATTGGATTGCTGATTTTGGTTCAATGAATGATTTACCCAAAATCAATGCCGACAAAATTATGGATGCTACAGGCAAAATAGTTTTGCCTTCTTGGTGCGATTCACACACTCATATTGTTTATGCCGGCAATCGAGAACAAGAATTTGTGGACAGAATCAACGGACTTTCTTATGAAGCAATTGCCAATCGTGGTGGAGGCATTTTAAATTCGGCCAAAAAACTAAACAAAACTTCCGAAAAAGAAATTTACGACCAATCAAAAGTTCGACTTGAAGAAATAATGCGTTTAGGAACTGGAGCTGTCGAAATAAAATCGGGCTACGGACTCACCGTTGAAGGCGAATTGAAAATGCTACGCATCATCAATCGCTTGTCGCAAAACTATCCGATAACTATAAAGGCTAGCTTTCTTGGCGCTCACGCTTTTCCATTGGAATATGCTAACAACCGAGAAGGCTATATTGATTTAATTATCAATACAATGATTCCTGAAATTACTCAAAACCAATTGGCTGATTTTATAGATGTTTTTTGCGAAAAGGGGTATTTTACTGTTGCCGAAACAGAACAAATAATGCAAGCTGGAATTAAATTTGGCTTGCAACCCAAAATTCATGTCAATCAATTCAACTCTATTGGTGGCATTTCAGCAGGCATTAAACACAACGCTCTTTCGGTTGACCATCTCGAAATAATGACTACCGAAGATATTGAAGCTTTGAAAAACACTAACACAATGCCTGTGTCTTTGCCTTCTTGCTCCTATTTTTTGGGAATTCCCTATACTCCTGCTCGTAAGATGATCACTGCAGGTTTGCCCTTAGCCCTTGCTTCTGATTTCAATCCAGGTTCAACACCTTCTGGCAATATGAATTTTGTTGTAGCAACAGCTTGCATCCAAATGAAAATGACTCCCGAAGAAGCCATCAATGCTGCCACAATAAACGGAGCTTATGCTATGGGAATTTCGGATACCCACGGAAGCATTACTATTGGCAAAAAAGCCAATCTCATCATTACAAAACCTATTTCATCCTTTTACCAACTTCCCTACTCTTTTGGCAGCAATTTGATTGATTCTGTGCTGATTAAAGGTGAAATATTCGAATAAAAAAAGAGGAACATCTGCTCCTCTTTCTTTTATAAATCTTGAAATTCTTATTTCAAAGTGAAACTGGTTTTAGAAACCAATTCGCTTTTGTCAAAAACATTTACAAAATAAGTTCCTTTTGCGAAATCTTTACCTGGTAAATCTTCGGTAACATTGACTGTTTTATTTTCATATTTTACTTTAGAAATAAAGCTATACGTTAATGATTTATCACCAAAATTCACGGTTTGTTTGTCTCCAAGAACATTACTTTTACTGTCAATCACCTGAACATAATACTCTTTATCACCCGATTTAGCGATTTGATTTTCGGCAATGGTAAAGCTAATTTTAAGGATATCGGCTCTTCCTGCTTTGTCAGTAGCTATTTGTTTTCCTGAACTTCTGATTTTGTAGGCAGCAGTTTGCATATTCAACACCGACAATTTAGATCCTTTTTCAACTGTTTTAGACAAATCTTCGTTTTGACCTACCAAGACCTCATTGTATTTCTTAGCTTCGCCTAAAACCACTACTGTACTATCGCGTTGTGTAGTTAAGGTTTTGTTTTGTTTTTTCAAGACATCATTTTCAGCCATCAAAGCCTTCATATTGTTTTGCAATTTCGACACTTCGGATTTGTATTTTGATACATCACCTTTGGATTTATCGATATCATTCATCAATTTTACTACTTTGTCTCTCTCTTTGACTAATTCTTCAGACATCGAAGTGTTTTCAGCGATTGCAGCATCATACGTTGCTTTTAATTCTTGTAAATCCTTCATAACGGATTCTTTTTCAGATACTGTCGTTGTTAAAACGGTTTGCACCTGCTCTGCTTCTGTTGAAATCTTGTAAATATAATACAGACTTCCTACTAATAGAAGTGCTAATACCCCAATGATTATCTTAAGGCTTGAATTTGAATTATTTTGTTGATCTTCCATTTTTTCTAATTTTTTTTATGCACAAATTTAATAATATAATATGACTTAACAACGGATTCTAAACATTTATATTATATTTGGAGGATTATTTTTTTTTATGGAAAAACTGATACTTTTTACAATAAATGACCTTGCAAAAGTTACTAATCACCGAAGTGGTGAGATAAAATTTGGAGAAAAAATGTTGACAGTTCCAAAAGGAATTGACCCAGCCCAATTTATAAAAACTTGCGAAGCTAAATATGTACTTTTAGGAATTCCAGAAGATATTGGAGTTAGAGCTAATTATGGCCGACCCGGAGCAGCATCGGCCTGGCAATGTGCTATTAGTAGTATAGCCAACATTCAACACAATCGTTTTTGCAAAGGCAGCCAAATTCTTGTTTTGGGAAGATTGAATGTTAGCGAAGAAATGAAAGAAGTAAAAGATTTAGATTTTAATGATATTGATGATCGTTCGAAACTGAGTCAACTAGTAGAAAAAATTGATAAAGACGTTTCTCATATCATTTTTAATATCATAAAAGCAGGCAAAACACCTATTGTTATTGGTGGCGGTCACAACAATTCCTATGGCAATATAAAAGGAACTGCGTTAGCCAAAGGAAAACCTATTAATGCCGTCAATTTTGATGCTCATTCCGATTTTAGGATTCTGGAAGGACGCCATAGCGGAAATGGATTTTCATATGCCTATGAAGAAGGTTTCTTGAAAAAGTATTTCATTTTTGGTTTACACGAAAATTATACCTCTAAAAGTGTCTTGGATATCATCAAAAAAATTGAAGACCGAGTGCGTTATACCACTTATGACAGCATCAATATTCGCAGAGAAAAAAATTTCAATCAAGAACTAATTCTAGCTTCACAATTTGTTCAAACTGATTTTTACGGAATTGAGGTTGATCTTGATGCTATACCTAATGTAGCCAGTAGTGCAATGACCCTAAGCGGTTTCTCTATTGAAGAATTAAGGCAATTTATCACCTATTTTGGCAAACATAAAAATGCCGCTTATCTTCATATTTGCGAAGGTGCTCCTGAATTATGCTATGAAAAAAACAATCATTTAATTGGAAAACTCATTGGTTATTTGGTCACTGATTTTATAAAATCGAATAACAGTATTGAGCCATAATAAGTCTGGAATGGTGTGGTAAATTGAGCTAAAAATCAGGACATTCACTTTTTTTATTTTTACCACAAATTTTCACAAATTCAAATAGCCAAATTTAGATTGTTTAGCAATTTTTGGTATTTGAGATTGAAAAAAATAATTTGCTGTTAAAATTTAACTTAAAAAGTTAAAAGCAAATGCTCTGCATAAATTAGGAGCAAATGACCACCAAAAATAATAATCCTATCTTTGCACGACTATCTATGTAAAAATTACTAGATGTTTAATACCAAAAATATGTTATTCGAAGATTTATCACTTTCAAAAAGTATTCAAAAGGCCGTATTCGAAGAAGGCTATATTAACGCTACTCCTATTCAAGAGCAAGCAATTCCACTAGTTTTGGCGGGAAAAGACTTGATTGGTTGCGCACAAACAGGTACTGGAAAAACAGCCGCTTTTGCGATTCCGATTATCCATCAATTGCACCGAATTGTAGGTTCATCTAAAAAAGCCAAAGAAATTCGAGCCTTAATTGTTACTCCAACGCGTGAATTAGCAGTTCAAATTGGACAAAGTTTTGACACTTATGGCAAATATACCAACTTGACCCAACTCACTATTTTTGGTGGTGTTTCACAAGTTCCTCAAGTAGATACGCTTCGCAAAGGAGTGGATATTCTGATTGCAACTCCAGGAAGATTGCTCGATTTGCACAAACAAGGTTTTGTTAATTTCGACCATTTACACACTTTAGTCCTAGACGAAGCCGATCAAATGTTGGATATGGGATTCATAAATGATGTTAAAAAAATCGTGAAACTAACTCCCAAAAACAGACAAACGCTATTATTTTCAGCAACAATGCCCATTGCCATACGAGAATTAGCCGAAATGTTTTTGAAAGATCCCGAAAAAGTAGAAGTTTCTCCGGTTTCATCCACAGCCGAAAATGTAGAACAACACATTTATTTTGTCGAAAAAGGAGAAAAACGAAACTTATTGTATCATTTGATCAAAAATCAAAACTTATCGGATGTATTGGTCTTTTCGAGAACCAAACACGGTGCTGATAATGTGGTTAAAGCCTTGAGAAAAAAAGATATTCCTGCCGAAGCTATTCACGGTGACAAATCGCAAAATGCACGTCAAAGAGTTTTAGACGCCTTCAAGAATAAAGAAGTTGGTGTTCTTGTAGCCACTGATATTGCAGCTCGCGGAATTGATATTGATCAATTGCCTTATGTAATCAATTTTGATTTGCCTAATATTCCCGAAACCTATGTTCATAGAATTGGTCGTACAGGTCGTGCTGGAAATGAAGGAATCGCGATTTCTTTTTGTAGTAAAGACGAACATCCTTACTGGAAAGATATTCAAAAATTGATAAAAGTAGAGGTAAAAACCATATCTGATCACCCCTATCCTTGGCATTCTGGAAGTCCAGAAACAGCTCCCGCAACGGCTCAAAAAAACTCTAACCGAAGCGGTGGAGCGCATAAATCTAGAAAGTCTAATGCTTCTAAACAAAACAAAAAACGCTGGTATTAATTCGTTAGAATTCTATATTTCAGTTTCAAAAACACCGCTTTTAGTTGATTCTAAAAAGCGGTGTTTTTTTATTTATAAATTAACAATAACTTTCTTATTTTCAGTATTTTAAATGTTAATTATGTGTTATCGCAAAGATAATTATTTCGAATAATTACTAACTTTATATAGTGATTTTTAAAACTTTTTAAATAATTAATATCATGAAAACTTTAGTTAAAAAAGACGGTATGTTTCCGTCATTAGAAAGCAAATCAATCCATAATTTTTTTGATGATTTTATTACAAAAGATTTATTTGATTGGACAGACCGAAATTTTGCAGCAATTGGTAGTAACCTGCCTTCTGTAAACTTAAAAGAAACGGATACTGAAATTGAAGTTGAACTAGCAGCTCCGGGAATGAAAAGAGAAGATTTCAAAGTTGAAGTAGATAATGATATGTTGATGATTTCCTCAGAAAAAGAAGAAAAAAAAGAAGAAGTAAGCAAAAAAGAAAACTTCATCCGAAGAGAGTTTAATTACCAATCTTTCAGCAGAACGTTTAGTTTACCCGAAACTATTGATGAAAACAAAATAGAAGCCAATTATAAAGACGGAATTCTTCATGTTGTGGTAGGAAAAAAAGAAGGTGCTAAAAAAAGAACCCTAAAATCTATTCCTATCCAATAGAAAGGAACCAATACAATTATATCATTAACCCAAAACCGCTGTCAATAAACAGCGGTTTTGGTTTTTTTTATTTGCTCATTCATCACCTGAAATAGCTTTAAGGACTCGAAAGGTTTTATCAAAACATCATTCATTCCGGCTTCTATAGCTTCTTCGGTAATTTCGTCTTTGGCAAAAGCTGTCAAAGCAATTATGGGTGTATGAATGCCCTTGCTTCGAATTTTTCGGGTGGTTTCAAAACCGCTAATTATTGGCATATTTATATCCATGAAGATAATGTCAAAAACATCTTTTTCTAATACATCCAAAGCTTGCAATCCATCATCTACGATAAAACAACTGCAATTGTTTTTTTCGATAATTTTCTTGGTGATGGTTTGATTGATTTTATTGTCTTCTACTACCAAAACCTTAAATAATTGACCTGAACTTAAATCGACTTTTATATTATTGATAATTTCGTTAGTCTTGTTTGAGTCATGTTCAAAGGCAATTGTAAATATAAAAGTGGTGCCAATTCCTACTTGACTTTCGAGGGTAATTTGACTATTAAACAATCCCAACAATCTTTTTACAATAGCTAAGCCCAATCCCGTTCCTTGATAGTCATTTTCGTTTCGTCCCACTTGAACAAATTTCTCAAAAATCCGATCTTGGTCTGCTGCATCAATTCCTACTCCATTATCAGAAACTTGAAATTCTATATAATGCAAATTATCTTCTACTTTAGCCAAATTTGCGCTAAGAATTACTTCGCCATTATTGGTAAATTTTAGCGCATTGCTCACTAAATTCATCAATATTTGAGCCAATCGCAGCTTATCGCCAATTAGATATTCAGGAATAGCAGGGTCTATTTTTACTGATATTATATTCTTGTGGCTCTGGGCGATAAAAGAAAGTGCATTTTTTATTAAATGAATTTCATCAGAAACATTAAACGCTAAACTTTCAAGGACAATTTTGTTTTCTTCAATTTTATTAATTTGCAAAATGTCGTTAACCAAGGATAATAAATAACGTGCCGAAAATTTAAGCGAACTCAAATGGGGGCTTTTGGCGAGTTCTTTATGCTCGTCTAACAACAAATTAGTTATACCAATAACTCCGTAAAGAGGAGTGCGCAATTCATGACTTATTGTTGATAAAAATTGTGTTTTGGCTTGAGATGCTTCAATAGCTTTGTCTTTTGCAATAATTAATTGCTCGTTTGCTAATGTGAGGTCGTGATTAATCTCCTTTTTGAAATTGAAGTTTTTGTATAGCGAAAACAATAAAAGCAATAATACTAGGAATATAATGATAAATAAAATTACTATCACACGAGATTTATGAAGGCTTTGGGATTGTAATTCTATTTGTGTTTCGACTTTGTCAATTTCTCTTTTGTATTCGTCTATTTCGAGATTTATTCCTGCTACATTCGCTTTTTTGAGGAGGTCATCGTTATAAATTTCATCAGAGATTTTATTATAAATTACTAAGTTTTCATAGGCCTTTTTGTACTCTCCTTTTTTAAATAAAAACTTGGAATATTCTTGGTGCGAAAAAGACAAATCTCCCCTATTTCCCAATTTATTTCCTAAATTTATGGCTGTCAAAAAATAGTTTTCGCCCTTAGCAAAATCGCTTTTGTAACCGGAATACATTCCGTTAAGCATATTGAGGATTATGATTGAGGATTTATCACTAAACTTTGCTTGATATTTGTTGATGTATTCTAGATATGGCAATCCATTTTCATATTGATCTATATCAAAATAGGCCCAAGCAATATTGAGTTTCGTAAATACAATTTGGCTTGTATCGGCAGCTTTTTGGCTGTATTCTAAAGATTTTTTATAAAATCCTATCCCTTTTTCATATTGTTTTTTTTCAAAACAATAGACGTTCCCCAAATTATTATTGATGAAATTTTTAATGGTATCGTTTTCGGAATTATTAGCAAAAGTCAACCCTTTTTCATACAATGAAATTGCTTTGTCGAACTCCGATAATTGTTCGAAATTGGCTGCAATCAAATTATAAGAAGTTGCAATAAGATAATCATCATTAATGACTGTTGCATAATGCAAACTCCATCTTGCGGTTTCTAACGATTTTTCGAATTTCTCTGAATTGAGGTATTGAACTGCCCGTTTTGTAGCTTTCCGTATTTCTTTTTTAGAAGGGTTTTGGGTTTGTGCAAATGATACATTACCGAAAAAATTCAGCCAAAAAAGAAACGATAAAACGAAACGAATTTTATGCATATGTATCAAAATCATTTCAAATATACAGCATAAAAATGTATTAGAACTATTTAAATAGAGATATTTATAGGTTATTCCCTAATTATAATGATTAAAAATACCTTTCATTGGTTGAACGTAGAACGTAGAACAAAAAAGATTGCTCCTCATAAAACAATCTATTTCTTCTTGGTTGCAAAATTTTGAAATTTATACAGTAAAGAGAACATCGCATAACGCTTTAGAACCGTATTCTCTGAATCGATTACTGCCGTTGGCGTGATGTATCTTGAAGCGCTTTGATTTTGGTCGAGTACATCATACACTTTAACTTTTAAACTGATGTCTTTTGTAAATTCATAGGATAAACTAATGTTCCAGAGATAAAAATCTTTTTTGTAGCCTGGCGAAATATTCGAATTGTAAGAATAGCCAAAATCATTTCCAAAAATCCATTTTTTGGGCCATTTGCTGGTGGTTTCAATTTTGGCATTATGAAATCTATTGGCACTTGAGGCTATCGAACTATTGTTATAAGTGGTGCTGTTGTAATTAAAACTATAGGTTGGTCTAATACTCAACAATTCGCCATAATCGTAAGTCAGTCTGAAAGTAGGCGACAATCCTAGTGTTTTGGCTTCAAAGAATTGAATGTTGGTATATCCTTTGTCTAAATAGTAATTTGCATACAAGCCTAAATCTAGACCAAAAGAATGCGCTTCTTTTTTAAAGGTTTTCTGCCAATTTGCCCCTAAATAACTGGTGAATGTTCCTGCGATATTGGTGTAAGTGGTTATTTGTCTTCCATTTTTGTCATAGATAGAAGTGTTAATAATTTTATTGTCATTATAAGTTGTGCCTGTGTATATATAATAACCTGAACGGGACTTATAGTCATAATCAGAAAAATTTAGGTTCAAATAATGCGATTTACCTGCTTCTAAATTAGGGTTTCCTGTATAACTATTCAGCGGATTGTCTATGTCTTGCACTGGCAAAAGTTGATAGGCTTTGGGAATCGAAAATCTACGATCATAAAACAGATACAGTCCTTTGGTTTTTGAAAAACGATAACTTCCGTTTATGGATGCGTCTGGAATGATGTAATTTTTTTTCAAATCGGTTGCTGTTCCTGTATATAACGAATGATTGTCTAACGTAATCATATATGTTCCGGTCGAAAATCTAAAATTGAATTTCTTTTTATTGATGCTAAAACCTGCTTTTGGAGCTATTTGAAATTTGGTAGAAGTGGTAAAACTACTATATAAATCATTCAAATCATTGTAAGAATCGGTAGTAGAATCTAAGTCGAAAGTTTTTTTGTCGTCAGTAGTTTTTTCCCAATCCGAAAGCAATTGTACATTTATGGTCAACGAATCCGTTACAGGTTCAGAATATTGTAAGTTGCCTGAATACAATTGCTTTTGATTTACGGTTTTAACATTTTGGTCGCGAATCACGTTTTTATCAGGATCTAAAATAATCAAGGTTGTTTGGTTCACAAACGAATTTGAATCGGAATTGGTATTGTCAGTCTTTAAATTAGCCGTAAAATACCTTCCTTTTCTTTTCATTGTTTTAAAAAGTGAAATGTCGTTTACAAAATTGGTTTTATCGGTTTCATCTGTATTTGTTCCATCGGATTGATTGATCAATTGGTTGTCTTCATTCCAAGTTTTACTATCGTATTCCGAATAGGATTTGCTCAAACCTTTCACTATTTTAGGTCTGAACAATAATTTGGTTTTTGGATTGATTTCGTATTCAAAATTAAAATCGAAGTTATGATCCGTAGTTTCTCTATTCGACTCCGAATTAGATTCGGTTCTATTGGTTGTATCTGGTAACAAATTCAAAACTGATGATTTGTTTTTATTTTCAGAATCCATATTGGTAAAATAGTAATTCCCGTTGCTTTTGTTTCCTTTAAACCATTCGTCGGCATAATTCAATCCAATCAAATTCGATTTAATGATGCCGTTTCCTCCTCCTACTCTTGGTGCTCTAGAACCATTATTTCGTCCGCCACCCATATTGTCGAAAACCTCGTCCATCGAAAAGCCTGTAGCATTGATATTGTTAGCCGAACTCAAAAAGCTAATGCGTCTTTTGTCCTTGAAAGAACTCATCAAAGCACTGCCTTCGTAGCGTTCATTAGTTCCGTAACCCGCCAAGAGTTTTCCGAAAAAACCTTTGTTTTTGTCTTTTTCAATCGTCAAATTAATACTTGATTTATCCGAAGTCGATGCTTGTTTGGTAAACTTTTCTTCTTCAGTTTTGGTATCCGAAACTTGTACTTTTTTGATGATTTCGGCTGGTAAATTCTGGAGCGCCACTTTTCCATCTTCGCCAAAAAAAGATTTTCCGTTAACCAATATTTGATTCACTTCCTTGCCATTGACCATAATTTTCTTGTCGGCATCAATGGTTACTCCTGGCAGTTGACGCAACAAAGCTTCCACATTGGCATCAGGACGCAATTTGAACGAAGCGGCATTAAACTCTAATGTATCTTTCTTAACTTTTACTGGCGGAGCCATTCCTTTGACCACTACTTCGTTAAGTTCATTTATTTTTTCGGTCAAATACAGTGAGCCAAAATCCTTGTTGGCATTTATTTTTTCGATCTTTTGAGAGAATTCCTGATAACCTTCGCCAGCAATTTTCAGAATAAGATTTTCAGGTATTTTCTTGGTTTCTAATTTAAAACTTCCTTTGACATCGGAAATCGTATAATCAACCACCGAAGAATCTTTGGCACGAATCAAGTAAATAGTTGCCGACTCTATGGGCGATTGGGTTTTGTCCTTTAGGATTTTGCCAGTAAGGGTAATGTTATTTTGTGCAAAGGAAGAAAATGAACAGAATAAGAGAAAAAGAAAGCTGAAAGTTATTTTCATATTAGTTTAATAGGTCGTTGATAAAGAAAACAGGAATTCTTTGTAAGTTTTTAACCACTTCAAAATTAACGTTTGATTCAGAAAAAAATTACAATTAAATGTTAAAAATTAGGTTTTAAATCAATTTTTTAAATCAACCATTTGAAGATAGCTTGATTTATCCACATCGAGATTCAACTTTCCATCCATAGAAAATTTTACATCCGAGTCATTTTTTACCGTTCCTGAGATACTGTTTATTTTATTTTTTGATTTTAATTCCAGTTGACTTTTATCGAGTTCAACGAACATCGCATTTAGTTTCTCGCAATCAAAATTGGAACGAGAATTTTTCGCAATCATTTTAATATACTTCGAATTGTTGTTTTGGCAAACCAATTCGGCATCATTCATCTTGACAAAAAGGGAATCCACCTGATAGCCCGACAGAAATACAAGTGAATTTTCTTTGGCAACAAAATGTTTTACATTTTCACAAAAAACGTTTACCATAAATTGAGCTCGGGGCAATTTATTCCGGTCTCGTTGAACTGCAAAAACAAAAAGCGTATCATTTCGAACTACAAAAGGTGCAAATCGAGGTTGTGCAGTTTTAAAAAAACTTTGCACAATTTTTGTTTGAGATCCATTTCTCAAATGAATTTGTGCATCAGGTTCCGCAACTACAACCGAAAAAGGAGGAAGTGGTTTTACTTGTTCTACAAAATTATGAGTGTCATAATATTCAACATAGTACTTCGATCCAACATATAAAGCGATAATGCCACTAAATAGGAAAATTATAAAAGAGATAAATATTTTGTTACTGGTTTTCATTGTCGTTGTTTTTTATTAGAGATACTAATTCGGCTAAATCGGCGCTGTTCAGTTGAAGTAATTTTACTTTCAGCAGAAAATCGGGTAAATCTTGATTGAAAAAATTGGCTTTTTCATTGGCTTTAATGAGGTCAAAAGCTTTTTCAGATACAAAAAAACCAATGCCCCGCTTGTTGTCAAAAATGCCCGATTCCTGCAAATTGGTATAAGCCCGCATGACTGTGTTGTGATTGACTTCGAATTCGGCAGCCAAATCCCGCACCGATGCTACTCTATCACCGGACTGCAATTGACCTTCCAAAATTTGTTGACAGAGATTATCCACTATTTGCAGATAAATCCCTTTGGTTGATTTAAAATCCATATTAAACCTCCTTTTCTTTTAATTTAAAATAAGCAAAAGCCAAAAAGAATAGCCAAGATAGCAACGATAGCAAAACCAAAGACAATTCAATACTATCTATACGATCCGTAATGGCAAATTCATTCAATTTAGAATTAAAACCTTTGGTTTCTTGTGGATAAAAGATATGTGACAATACTACTGAAAAAGTAATTGAGGCAAACAAAAGAACCACCGATGTAATCACGGTTTTAATTAAAGCATAACCTTTGAAATAAGTAGCTCCCGCAAAAAGATACATTCCATACGAAAACAATCCGAAGATCACGAATACAGTTTGCCAAGTATCCCAAATTTTATGATTCGATTTGGTAATTAGAAAAACATAATCAAAATAAGGAATTAAAGCGGGGTTCAATCCTGATTCACTTGGAATTAAAGAAGCTTTGGCCAAACGAATGGCAATCCAAAAAACGGTTAGAGCAATGGGAACAAAAATTCCAATCCGTATCAAAAACTGTAGTAATATTTTTTCGAGAGTAGAACCTGGATTGAGCAAATAACTGCTGGTCTTGATTTTGTTCGACAAATCGGGAAAAGCTGAACCAATAATAACTGCAACTGCCATCATAAAAAAGGCAAAACAAATGGTGTAATTTTGAAACACGGAATAATCGTGTTTAATCATACTTTCTTTCGAACTATTAAGAAACATATAGCCCAATATATAGGTTATCAATCCTAATCCAATAATGGTTAAACCGTATTTTGTTTTGTTGATTAATAAATCTTGGCGAAATAAACGACCAAATCGTTTGATATTGAAATGATTACTAAACGGCATAGTTTTCAGGTTTTAGGGTTACTTTATTGATGATGGCGTTAAAAAGCAATTCGATGTCTATTTCGGTTTCTTCGTCTGAGTTTACTGGAATAATTATTCGATGACCTCCCAAACATTTTTCTTGATAAACAGGCGTTTCGAGACCCGATAAACTGGCAACGGTTTTAAATTGCCATTGCTGACTAATATCCAAAACAGTTTCGTTATAGACGATTTTCCCTTCGTCAAGAACCACGATTTTGTCAATTATGGTTTCGATGTCTTTTACCTGATGGGTCGAAATAAGCACCAATTGCTCGTCGGAAACGGAACCGACCAATATTTTTCGGAACAAACTCTTGGACGGAATATCCAAACCGTTCGTTGGTTCGTCCAGAATCAACAAACTGCAATTGGTAGATAAGGCAAAAGCAATCAGGAATTTTTTACGTTGTCCGTGCGAAAGCTTATTCAAATTAAATGTAAGTTGCAGTTCAAACTCTTTCAAAATTCCATTTAATTTCTGATAATCAAAAGCAGGATACAGCGGGCTGAATGCTTTCACATAAGTGCCAATACTCACATGCGGAAACGAAAAATCTTCGGGCACCATGTAAATGTAAGCCAAAAATTTTGGGTTACGACTG
>ERZ1034363.287-NODE-287-length-36432-cov-8.306973_pt1 | contig 36432 bp, 34 predicted proteins | sample MGYA00520616_ERZ1034363 | MGnify/ENA primary metagenome ERZ1034363 (study PRJEB33736, sample SAMEA104284506) | Azolla filiculoides | biome: Urban; feature: Water surface; material: Ditch water | place: Netherlands | collected 2015-10-28 | depth 0-0.1 m ... | reverse complement strand
GGGTTTCCCCCATTGTCCAAAATTCCCCACTGCTGCCTCCCGTAGGAGTCTGGGCCGTGTCTCAGTCCCAGTGTGGCGGATCATCCTCTCAGACCCGCTACAGATCGTCGCCTTGGTAGGCCTTTACCCTACCAACTAGCTAATCTGACATCGGCCGCTCGTATAGCGCAAGGTCTTGCGATCCCCTGCTTTCCACCTCAGTGCGTATGCGGTATTAGCGTAACTTTCGCTACGTTATCCCCCACTACACGGTACGTTCCGATGCTTTACTCACCCGTTCGCCACTCGCCATCAGAGGAGCAAGCTCCTCCATGCTGCCGTTCGACTTGCATGTGTAAGGCATGCCGCCAGCGTTCAATCTGAGCCAGGATCAAACTCTTTAGTTTAATTCCTGATTTTTAAAACTCTCGCTTGACGGATATTTCTATCCTTAGGCGTGTTTGTATTACTTAACTCTTGAGCAGAACCGAAGTTCTGTCTCCATCAAGTAAACACCCACACCTATCGGTTGTCTAATTTGTTAAAGATCAATTTCCGCTAACACCAACCAATGTCGCCGTCAGCAGAGAAGCGAGACTATAGCAATCAGAAATCACCTTGTCAACACTTCGTTTCAAGAACCCAACATATAGTTTGTTGGTTGCGGGGACAGGATTTGAACCTGTGACCTTCGGGTTATGAGCCCGACGAGCTGCCAGACTGCTCCACCCCGCGTCCGAGAAGCCAAGCATTATGTGGCACGAATATGCCCCTGTCAACCCCAATACAGGTTTATTTCTCCAGCCACGCTAATAATGGCTCCCATTGCAACAAGTCTTGCTTGTGCTTGGACCTGGGCGGGTCAAAGATCGTACGCCCTGCCGCGGCAGCGTTGACGTAGTTTGATGTCGGGCGGATATAAGCAACTATAGGTGCATCGAAATGCTGCAAAAACTCTTCCAGCATAACGGCGGCTCTTGTGCGCGGGTCAACGCGCATCGCAACAATGCCCACCTTATGACGCTGTCCACGCAGATCATTACGCAAGCTATTAAGGAAGTCTTCCGTCGCCGCCATATCAAAAACGGACGGCACTACAGGAATAATCACCCGATCAACCAGGCGAACGTAATCACTCAGTTTGTAGCCTTGCAAGCCGGCTGGCGCATCAATGACCGTAAGGTCGGCGCCTTTCGGTAGAGAAGCCATTAACTGCCCACCGCCATAAAACCCGCTAACTGGCGGCAACGTTTCTTCGCGGAAAGACATCCAGCGCAATGATGATTGTTGCCGGTCCAAATCGCAAAGCGTTACGCTCTTTCCCTGGTTCGCCGCCCAACCAGCCAAGCTTGTTGCCAAGGTTGTTTTGCCACAACCCCCTTTGGGGTTACACACCATGACTGCTGTCATCTTCGATCCTTTGTTCATTCGGGATGCGCAATTGGCACCGCTTTTGTTTAGACTGACAGATTATAGGTTTCTTTCCCATTGAAATCATGACCGAATCCACGATGACAGCAGCTGAATCAAAGCCAACCGCCAACAAACAACAAGGCATCCAGTCCATAGAAATCGGTGGCGCTATTTTGCGCGCGCTTATTACCATCGGCCGACCAGCGATGCTCAAGGATATTTCTCATATCAGTGGCATGCCTGCGGCTAAGGCGCACCGTTATCTGGTCAGTTTCCAGCGCATGGGTTTAGTGAGTCAAGACACACTCTCGGCGCGTTACCACCTGGGGCCCTTTGCCCTATCTCTTGGTTTATCGGCTTTAGCCTCATTAGATCCGATTCGTTTAGCCTCTCCCATTCTGGATGAGCTTTGTGACGAGATCGGCATGGGTGTCGGCCTCGCTGTCTGGGGTAGCAGCGGCGCCACTATTGTGCGTTACGTAGATACCGGTGACGCCATTTCGGTTCACCTACGCGTGGGCCGCGTCCTCAGTCTTCATGATTCCGCAACTGGCCGCTGCTTCAGCGCCTTCTACAATCCCTCCGTTATTCAACCCGCTCTGACGGCTGAGCTTGGCCAAGTCGCCGGGAAAGACAAGGCGCATCGCCTCGAACTTGAACGCGATCAGGAATCCATCGTTAAAGCCACGCGTGCAGAAGGCATTGCCCATGCTAGCGGCAGCCACACACCCGGTATCAATGGATTAAGTGCGCCGGTATTCGATCACACGGGCCAAATGGTTGCAGCGATTACCGCGGTTGGCACCGCCGGTCAATTCAAAGCAAGCTCGAACAGCCCTGAAGCCGCTCGCGTCAAAGCGGCTAGCGCCAAGCTTTCCGAACTTCTTGGCTATGCGCCGAGCTAAACACGCTATCGGCCTTCTCTGATGCGGACTGCTAACGACCCCATTAATAAATAGGGCGTCAGGATCAGCCAATATACCCAGGCAAGCGCAAATGCATAGACCGGGCTGCCATTAGCAAAGTGATGCAATGCGACGTCAAAGGTCTTGCCATGCCACATGCCGTCTGCAACCACCTCCACAACGTTGAGAACAAACACGACAGCAAGATAAACGAACGAACGGGGCAAAACAATTTGCCATAGATCCCCGCCCTTTGAATGTCTCATTGGGTAAATCGCCTGGCCAATCAGAATGAACTTAGCGCAAATAGCTGCTTTGATCCAGGCCAAACCAATATGCCCGAAAGGCAGCCCGTTCTGTTGCAGAATTTCATGCGTTAGCAGCGTTAACGCACTGAACCAGAATCCGAAATATAGCGTCAGCTGGAGTGCCTTCTTGGCCTCGCCTGCGATTTTCCGCCCCACTGATTCATGATTCATGTGCTGCACCTTCATCGTTCATAGAAACCGTTTTCTCTTGTTCAGTATAAACGGCGAATCAATTCACTACCCGTACGAACCCGCACGATCCTACACTGAAGGTGCCACCACCAATGGATTTCCAGGGGAAAGGACTTGGGTTTACTGGCGCTTTGTAAAATTATGCGTGGCAATTTGCTTTGCGATCTATACTTAAAGAAGAACTCTGTTTATAATGCGCACCGGATCGCCGGTTTAGCTCAGTGGTAGAGCAACCGCCTTGTAAGCGGTAGGTCGTCAGTTCAATCCCGACAACCGGCACCATTCATTCATACAAAAGCACCCTTCAGGGTGCTTTTGTTTTGGTGAATCGGATTCGGGATGCCAGCACGCCACTGGTGATAATCAGGCCAATCGCCAACCATCCCCCTAGGTCAATGTGCTCGCCAAAAAAGATGCCGCCAAACAGGCTGGCAAAAATTACTGTGGTGTATGCCAGTGCGTTGGAAAGTAATGTCTTACCGCTCTTGTATGCGCGTGTGAGCGACAACTGGGCGCCCGTTGCAAAAATACCTGCGCCGATCAGCCAGCCCAGATCTTCGCTAAGCGGCCAGTGGAATCCATGCCAGCCCACCCAGAGCAAAGCACCCACGGCAGAAAATAGCGAAAAGTAAAAAACCGTGCGCCATTCTGGCTCGCCAAGGGATCCCAGTTCCCGGATGTGGAAATACGCCAAGCCAGCCAGCCCACCGGAAATCAAGCCTAGCAGCGCCCCATAAAGATGATCGTTATCAACGGCAGGACGAAGCAGGAGCACAACGCCTAAGAATCCAAGCAAAAGCGCAAAGAATGCCAGCCGTGTAGGCCGAACACCACGCAATAGCATCTGCCACATCACAAAAAATATCGGCGATGTGTAATTGAGCGTTACCGCTGTTGCTAAAGGCAATTGCGTGATGGCGTAGAAGTAAAGAAATAACGCAGAAAATCCGGAAAGCGAGCGAAAGGCATGGCTACGCATATGTTGCGTGCGCGGGTGATGCTGGCGCAGAAGCATAAAACCGGAAACAATCAGCAAGGCAACGATGCAGCGCCAAAGCACAATCTCACCGGAGTCATTGTTCTCAGATGCAAACTTGACACACACGCCCATACAACCAAACAGGAAACTCGCAGCAACCATCCACAACGATTGCCAGCCAGGCCGAATAGGTCTGGCAGTCATAAGCTCAATGGGTCGTGCATTATCCGCCGAAGGTCTTTAGCTGCTGCCCTAGCATGCGGCGATAGAACTCATGAAAATGCAGCATGCCATCTTCCATTGGGGACTGATACGGCCCTGTTTCATTTTTACCGGCAAGCATAAGGGCACGACGGCCACGATCCATCCGCTCACCGATTTCATCATCCTCAATGGCCGTTTCCATATAAGCGGCTTGTTCTGCTTCAACAAATTCACGCTCGAAATCAACAATTTCTTCAGGATAGTAGAACTCGACGATATTCAGCGTCTTATCTACAGACTGGGGATGCAATGTAGAGACCACCAGCACGTGGGGATACCACTCGACCATGATATTGGGGTAGTAGGTAAGCCATACGGCACCATGATCTGGTTTGATACCCAGATGCTGGTACTGGCTAAGCACCTCCTGCTGCCAGCGCCGGTAAGTATCAGACCCGGATTTAGCCAGTGATGTAATGCCTACCCGTTGTATCGAATACCAATCGGCAAACTGCCAGGTTAATTCATCACAATTAACAAAACCACCAAGCCCAGGGTGGAATGGTTCTACATGGTAATCCTCGAGATAGACCTCAATAAAGGTTTTCCAGTTGTAGTTGCATTCGTGGGTCACCACTTTGTCGAGCTTGTAGCCAGAGAAATCAAAAGCCGAGGCCAGATTCATACCCGCAAGGTCGGCAACGATATCGCGCCGTCCTTCAAACAGCAGCCCATTCCAGTTTTGAAGTGGTGTTCTGTTGAGGTTCAAGCAGGGGTTTTCTGGAAAATGTGGTGCACCCACCAAGCTACCCAGCCGGTCATAAGTCCAGCGGTGTAGCGGACAAACAATGTGTTTATCCAGAGTTCCTGCGCCATCCAGCATAATGGCTTGGCGGTGACGGCAGACATTCGACATCAGCTCATGTTCACCCCCCCTGTTCACCAGCATGGCGCCGTGATCTTTCATTTCCAGGGTGCGATAGGCGCCATCCGAAGGCACCATGAGCTCATGGCCAACATAGCCAGGCCCGTTTTCAAAGAAAACCTTTTTTTCTAGGGCAAATAGATCCTGATCGGAATACCAGGAGACAGGCAACTGGGCCCGTGCCGCTACCAGTGATTTGGGCGAGTCAAAGGCTGACATCCCCTTACCCTCCACAAACAAATGGGTTTCATAAAAGCGGCATTGTAACCCGCCCTTAAATTGACCGAAAGCCCCGAATCGGTTAACTTTCAAGGTTTTAGTGCAACCGAAAACGGCCTGAGCCGTAATGAAGGCCTTCAACGATCATGCCACCGCGCAAAGCTGCCGAACCTTCTACGCCTAGCGACCTGGTTTCTCCTGAGAAACTCGGTTTCGAGTCCGCCATGGCGGAACTGGAGGCGCTTATTCAAGCGGTTGAAAGCAACCGGATGCCTTTAGAAGAAACACTGAATACCTATCAACGAGGGCAGCAACTGATTGCCCGTTGCAATACGCTCCTGCGCGATGCCGAACAACGTATCCAGCAGTTCGACGGCGCCAAGCTTAGTGACGCAGTCATCCCGGAGCGTTCATGACATTTACGTCATGGATGGAATCCATTCGCCAACGCACTGAAGTCGCGCTGGACCAATACCTTCCTCCTGCATCTCATAATCCAACGCGACTCCATGAAGCGATGCGCTATGCCTGCCTGAATGGCGGCAAACGCTTTCGCCCGCTGTTAGTCCATGCGGCAGGCGTCATCTCTGGCGCCAACCCTGCCACATTAGACATGTGCGCCTGCGCTATTGAAATGATTCATGTGTATTCACTGGTTCATGACGATATGCCCTGCATGGATGACGACACACTCCGCCGCGGCATGCCAACGTGCCATGTTCAATATGACGAAGCCACCGCGCTGCTCGTCGGCGACGCACTACAAACCCAAGCCTTCATCACGCTGGCTGACGTTCCTCTAACAGCAAAGACCATTGCTGAGCTCGTCCGCACGCTTGCGCGAGCTTCTGGTGCGGCCGGCATGGCCGGTGGACAGGCGATTGATCTTGCCGCTGTCGGCCAACCGTTAAATGCCGCTGAACTTGAACAAATGCACATCATGAAGACCGGCGCGCTCATTCGTGCCGCAATTCGTATGGGTGCCCTGGCGGGTGAGTCTCTAGACACAGAGAAACTCGAACGCCTCGACCGTTACGGTAAAATTCTGGGGTTGCTATTCCAGGTTGTCGATGACATTCTGGACTGCACAGGAACCACCGAGGAACTTGGCAAGACGGCAGGTAAAGATGCCGCTGCTGACAAGCCAACCTACGTTAGCCTGATGGGTCTGGCAGGTGCGCGCGCATTTGTTGATGATCTACTCACTCAGGCGCAGCACCTGATCGCCGATAGCGGTGCTCCAGGACAACGACTCAAAGACATTGCGCTGGAAATCGTCCAGCGCACGCATTAACTGGTAATAGACAAGATGCCCGCTTCACTACTCGAGCAGATCACCGATCCTGCCGATTTACGCAAACTGACTCGCGACCAACTCATTCAGGTTGCGGATGAGTTGCGTCAGTATCTCCTTGACTCAGTTTCCCAAACCGGCGGTCATCTTTCATCGAATCTTGGTACCGTGGAGTTAACGGTTGCCCTGCACTCCGTATTCGACACTCCGGAAGATCGCCTCGTCTGGGATGTAGGTCATCAGACCTACCCACACAAGATCCTCACCGGCCGCCGGGAACGCATGTCTACCCTGAGGCAATACAACGGGCTGGCTGGCTTCCCGAAGCGCTCGGAAAGCCCATACGATACATTTGGTGTTGGCCATTCTTCCACGTCAATCTCGGCCGCTCTCGGCATGGCCCTTGGCGCAAAGCACAAGGGTGAACAACGGCAAGTCGTTGCCATCATCGGCGATGGCGCTATGAGCGCTGGACAAGCGTTTGAAGCACTGAATAACGCTGGCGTCGCCAATGCCAACCTGCTTGTGATTCTTAATGATAACGAGATGTCGATCTCGCCTCCGGTAGGCGCCCTCTATAACTACCTGACCCGGCTCACTTCAGGCAAGCTGTATAACGCCGCCAAGAAAGGGGCTGAAAAGGTATTAGGTGTCTCACAAAGCCTACTTGATTTTGCGAAGCGTGCAGAAGAGCACGTCAAAGGCATGATCAATCCTGGTACCTTGTTCGAGGAGTTCGGCTTTCACTATTACGGCCCCATCGATGGCCATGATCTAGATGCCCTGATCCCAACACTGCAGAACCTCAAGCAATTACCGGGCCCCAGGTTCCTGCACATTGTGACGCGCAAAGGTCAGGGCTATAAACTGGCCGAGGAAGATCCGATTCTGTATCACGGTGTCACTAAATTCGAAACCTCTGAAGGTTTAGACTCGACTAAGGCCAAAGGCACTTCGGCGCTAACCTATACGCAGGTGTTTGGCGATTGGTTATGCGATATGGCCAGAGCTGATGACAAACTTGTGGCAATTACACCTGCCATGCGCGAAGGTTCGGGCATGGTGGCCTATGCAGAACAATTCCCTTCGCGCTATTACGATGTGGCCATTGCAGAACAACATGCGGTGACCCTGGCAGCGGGGATGGCTTGTGAAGGTCTGAAGCCCGTCGTGGCTATCTACTCAACCTTTCTTCAACGCGGATACGATCAACTTGTCCACGATGTTGCATTACAGAATTTAGACGTCACCTTTGCCGTCGACCGAGCCGGCCTTGTCGGCGCTGATGGTCCAACCCATCACGGTGCCTTCGACCTTTCCTATGCGCTGTGCATCCCGAATATCGTGGTTGCCACACCTGCCTCTGAGGCAGAATGCCGCGACTTGCTTACAGCGTGTTATCAGCATCCGGGGCCGGCGATTGTTCGCTATCCGCGTGGCTCTGGCACCGGTAGCGTGCCTTCAACGCAGCTGGATGCCTTGCCCATCGGCAAAGGCCAAGTCGTTCGCCAAGGCGCACGCGTTGCGTTTCTGGCATTTGGTGGACTCCTGGCTGCAGCTGAAAAACTGGGCGATGAATTCAACGCAACGGTCGCCAACATGCGCTTCGCCAAGCCACTGGACCTTGAGTTGCTGCAATCCATCGCTACGACACACGACCTGATTGTTACTTTTGAAGAGAATGCCGTTACAGGGGGCGCTGGTAGCGAGGTGGAACGCGCATTGCAATCACTTAACCTGCATCGTCCGAGTTTACGCATTGGTTTGCCGGATCAATTCATCGAACACGGCGACATGACTAATCTGTACAAGTCTGCCGGTCTCGACATAGACTCGCTACGAACTCGTATTCAAGAATTTATTAGGCGCTAACGCCGTTTATCATTAGAAAAATCATGACCCAAGAGAAAAACCAGATTGCCGGCATGCCGGATGTACAGTCATCCGCAGATAGCCGTCAAATTGCGATCAACAAGGTGGGTATCAAGTCGATACGCCATCCAATCGTTGTTGCAGATAAGGCCGTGGGTGTTCAGCACACCATCGCTAACTTCAACATGTATGTTGGATTGCCCCATAATTTCAAGGGCACCCATATGTCGCGCTTTGTCGACATTCTCAACACCCAGTCCCGGGAAATTTCCGTCGAGAATTTTCCGGTCATGCTGCAAGACATGGTGCGTCGCCTTGAGGCAGAAACTGGGCACATCGAGATGAGTTTCCCGTACTTCATCAATAAATCTGCACCGATATCCGGCGTAGAAAGCCTGATGGATTACGACGTAACGCTGATTGGCGATATCAATGCCAAGGACATCCGCGTTTCACTCAAAGTCGTTATTCCTGTGACCAGCCTGTGCCCGTGCTCGAAAGAAATTTCCGAACGGGGCGCCCACAATCAGCGCTCTCACGTCACGGTGACGGTGACCGCTAAGGAATATATCTGGATCGAAGAAGTGGTTGCCCTGGTTGAGAAAGAAGCCTCCTGCGAAGTCTACGGCCTACTCAAGCGTCCTGACGAAAAGTTTGTTACCGAGCGTGCCTATGACAACCCTAAGTTTGTCGAAGACATGGTCCGCGATGTAGCTGCACGCCTTAACGAAGACAAGCGTATAGAAGCTTACTGCGTTGAATCAGAAAACTTCGAGTCGATTCACAACCACTCTGCCTACGCCATGATTGAGTGGAAGCGTCCAGCGTAATCGCTATCTAGTTCCCAAAAGCAAAAATGCCACCCGAAGGTGGCATTTTTGTTGGGCGTTGCTAAACCAATTAGGCTGCAACAACCTTACGCTCAAGCTTTTCCTTGATGCGAGCAGATTTGCCCGAACGTTCGCGCAGATAGTACAGCTTGGCGCGACGTACATCACCACGACGCTTCAGTTCAATCGAAGCAACCAGCGGCGAATATGTCTGGAACGTACGCTCGACGCCTTCACCTGAAGAAATCTTGCGAACGATAAAATTAGAGTTGAGGCCGCGGTTACGCTTGGCAATCACTACGCCTTCGTATGCCTGCAGACGCTCACGCGTACCTTCTTTAACCTTCACTTGCACAACAACGGTGTCACCCGGTGCAAATGTCGGAATGGTTTTGCCTTCGCTAACGCGGGCGATTTCTTCCTGCTCGAGAATTTGAATCAGATTCATGTCGTTAATCTCCTTATTGTTACGACCGCAGAGCTACTCGTTCGATTGCTCGAGTTTTTTGAGTAGTTGCGCTTCTTCCTTACTGAAAGCTCGACCCTTCAGTAGGTCTGGCCGTCTTTCCTTGGTCCGTTTAAGGGACTCGGTCAAACGCCAAACGCGTATTTTCTCATGATTTCCGGATAAAAGCACGTCCGGCACAACACAATCCTTGTAAACCTCTGGCCGCGTGTAGTGCGGGCAGTCAAGCAAACCTGTTGCGAAGGAGTCTTCCTCAGCAGATTGCGTGTCATTCAAGACCCCAGGCTGGTAACGCAATACGGCATCCATCAACATCATTGCCGGCAACTCGCCCCCTGATACGACAAAATCGCCAATCGACACTTCTAGGTCAACCTTGCGCTGAATTACCCGCTCATCAATGCCCTCATAACGACCGCAGACAAACACCAGACCACGTTCTTGTGAGAGTGTCCGCACCAGACGATCAGTCAGCGGTTGCCCCTGAGGCGACAAATAAATCACTTTGGGCAGAACATCGTCAATCCGGGTTGCATGAACAGCGGCATCAATAGCCTGTTCCAGCGGTTCCGGCATCATGACCATGCCCGGACCACCGCCAAACGGACGGTCATCAATGGTTTTGTAGCGATCTGTCGCGAAATCGCGGGGATTGTGCGCCGTTATTTCGCTAATGCCGTTTTCAAATGCCCGACGCGAGATGCCAAAGCGGGTGATCGCCTCAAACATTTCTGGAAACAGGGTGACCGCAGCAAAGCGGATCCGCAAGGCTTTAGCAGCATCCACCACAGAAATTACCAGTCTGCGGCCCAGTCCACTTGGATCTGGCCAGCTGCTTTATCCACGCTATGGACGATACTGCCAACAAAAGGAATCAAGCGCTCGCGAGACTTTTCACCGGATGCATCAACAACGATCAGCACCGCATTCGCGCCGGTTTCGATCATTCGATCAACCAGTCCGAGCGTTTCACCTTGTGTATTAAGCACTGTCAGACCAATCAGATCTGCCCAGTAATATTCGTTGCTTTCGGTTACTGGCAAACTTTCGCGGGGCGCACCAATCCAGAAACCACGCAGGGCTTCAGAACCATTACGATCAGCAACTTCGGCTAATTTAACAACCAGCCCATCCCCGTGTACCTTTAAAGACTCGGGCACAACAGGACGCCAAGGGGCTAGCCCATCGGCATCAGGTTCACTGGGGGAAATCCACCAGGTTGGCACTTGCTGCCAACCTTCAGGATCATCGGCAAAGGGATGCAGATGAAACCATCCCTTGATGCCGTAAGCCGCACCGACGCGGCCTAGAATGACGCAACGCTGATGCGTTACGCCATCTTTTGCAACAGACTTAGGCTGCAATCTTGGCAGCGTAGCCCTTGGCTAGCAGGGCAACACGTGGCGATACTTGAGCACCAACGCTCTTCCAGTAGGCCAGACGTTCCATGTCAATGCGCAGCGGCTCTTCTGCACCCGAAGCAACCGGGTTATAGAAGCCGAGACGCTCGACGAAACGGCCATCACGGCGCGTGCGCGAGTCAGCAACAACGAGTGTATAGAAAGGACGCTTTTTAGCGCCACCACGGGATAGACGAATAACGACCATACGGATATTTCCGGACAGAGAAAAACCGCAGATTGTACAGCACGATTGGCGAAAAAACCAGCCTAGCGTGTCTTTAGTCCGGGAATACCGTGGCAATGCTCGCCTGAACCGCCTCGGCAGCCGCTTTAGGATCTGCTGCGCCACGAATTGGGCGACCCATAACAATATAATCAGCGCCATTACGGAAAGCCTGAGCCACATCCACGGTACGTTTCTGATCATCCTCAACACGGTTTTCTACGGGTCGGATCCCCGGGGTAACGACCATGATGCGAGGGCCCAGCTCCTTGCGGATCAGGGGTGCCTCAAGACCCGAGGAAATAATCCCATCACAACCAGCCTCCAGAGCACGTCGGGCGCGCGAAAGCACCAGTTGTTCGATATCACACTGGAACCCCAGATCGTCCAGGTCGCCGCGATCTAGGCTCGTTAAGGCCGTGACCGCCAAGACCTTAAGCGCACCCTTTTCCTTGCCGGCAGCCTCCATAATGGCCTGATTGCCGTGAATTGTTGCAAAGGCAACATGACGCTTGGCAAGTGCACGGATCGCAGAGCGCACCGTTTCTGGCACATCAAAAAACTTCAGGTCAACAAAGACTTTTTTGCCGCGCTCACCTAGCCAATCGATCAGCTCGAAGTAACCGCCCGCCATGAAGAGTTCCATCCCCACTTTATAGAACTGGACGCTGTCACCCAACAATTCCACGAGCGCTTTGGCTTCAGCGGCGTCCGCCACATCCAGCGCAACAATCAGGCGTTCATTGCGGGGCACAACGATCTGGGAACGAAGATCGGTCGGATTCAAAGCGGTCATCAAAAACTCCGGGGTAATCAGATTACGTCGCTGCGCATTATGACAGAGCAGCGCCGAGCGGAACAGGCGTCAATTTGGGTCACCGCAAAAAATGGACGGTGGCGTACTGACGTCCCGGTGAATCAGACAGCTCTGCTGTTACTACGCATCCCAGCAACACCATCAACCAGCACAAATAGAGCCAAAGCAGGAATACCGGCAGAATCGAAAATGCCCCGTAAATTGCTGTAAACGATGAGAATTTTTGTAAATACTGACCAAACCCCCACTGCAATAGTGCAATACCGATTGCTGAAAACAGGCCCCCTAGAAGCGCGTGCCTGATACGCACATGACAATTGGGCAGCACAAAATTCAACCAGGCCATAAACGCCGTCAGTGTGGCGGTTGCGACCATGCCGGAAGCCAACCGGCGCATCCATTGGGGCTCCCCAAAGAATCCCATTGAGAGTGACAAAGCCCACATCACACCGGCAAAACCCATCCCCAATACAACCGGCACAATGCAAAGCAATAGCAGATAGTGACCAAGGCGATGGAAGAAACGGCGATCTGGATTGAGGCGCCAGACCCGGTTAAATGCCTGTTCGATCGCCCAGAACATAGCCCAGACAACCACTAACAAAAACCCAATACCGACCACGGTGAAGCGGGTCGCATTTGCAGAAAAGGTCAGCGTGTAATTCGCAATCACCTTTCCGGCCTTTTCTGGCAGAAGATAACTGACGAGAAGTTGGTCGAATGCGGTGTGTACCTCAGCAAAACCGGGAACATAGGTCGCAATGACTAGCACCAGCGCAACCAGGGGTACCAGTGATAACAGCGTTGTATACGCCAGCCAGGCTGCTACAACATCCAGCTCATCGGCACGGATCCTCCCCAGCAACGCTGACACGGGTTGCAATTTCAATCGAATCAGCCGGATTAAGGGCAAAATCCCAGTCAAGACATTAGGTAAGGGCATTCGTGATCCAGCCGTTGCAAGAGCAACCGCATCTGTTGAAAGTCACAGGTATGATACGACATGCAAAAAATTCTCGTTCTGTACTATAGCCACAAAGGTGCCGTCGCAGCCTTGGCTAGGGCTATTGCACAAGGCATTGACAGTGTTTCGGGTGCTGAAGCGGTTTTGCGTACAGTGCCTCGCGTCAGCACCGTATGCGAAGCCAGCGAGCCCACCGTCCCGAATGACGGCGCGCCCTACGTAACACTCCAGGATCTTAATGAATGCGCGGGGCTCGCCCTCGGTAGCCCCGTCCGTTTTGGCAACATGGCTGCCCCCATGAAATATTTCTGGGACAGCACCATCGCCAGCTGGTTGTCAGGTGAGCTGATAGGCAAACCCGCCATAGTCTTCACATCTTCTGGCAGCATGCATGGTGGCAATGAAGGGACACTACTGAGCATGATGCTCCCGCTGTTCCATCATGGCATGCTGCTGATGGGCATCCCGTACAACGAAGTTGCGCTATCAGAAACCCAAAGCGGCGGCACACCTTATGGGCCCAGCCACATTGCTGGCACCCAGGGGAACCAGCCACTCACTGCTGATGAGATTTCCCTGGCAAAGGCCGCCGGCAAACGCCTCGCAGAAACTGCGCTACAACTGCTTAAATAATCACACGGAATAACGATGGACGCTGTTAGCACACTGCAAACGAAACTCAGCCGGCTCCGCTGGGTTGCGGTTATTTCTCTGTTAGCGCTGATCGTGCTCTCATTGCTATGGGAACGCTGGCTAGCGCCGTTACGTCCGGGCGGCTCTTGGCTCATGCTTAAAGCAGTGCCGCTACTGCTCCCCCTTTACGGCCTGCTCCGGGGCAAACGTTACACCTATCAATGGTCTTCTATGCTCATCCTTGCCTATCTAACGGAAGGTCTTGTGCGCGCTACCAGTGATGTAGGCCCCAGCCAATGGCTGGCCACGATAGAAGCCATTCTAGCCACCGTTTATTTTATTAGCGTCCTCATGTTCTGCCGCGATACCCGGCCCTCGCTGACCAATCCGGAACTCAAACGTAGTCGCAAAAAAACCAAAGGCTAATCCCCTAGGCGGATCCAGTGCCGCCCACGGTTAGGCCATCAATACGCAAGGTTGGCTGACCAACGCCCACCGGCACGCTCTGACCCTCTTTGCCACAGGTACCGACCCCGGAATCCAGCGCCAGGTCATTGCCGATCATGCTCACCCGCGTTAACGCATCCGGGCCATTGCCAATCAGGGTTGCGCCCTTGATCGGATACTGAATCTTCCCCTTCTCGACCCAATAGGCTTCGGACATTGAGAAGACAAATTTGCCATTCGTAATGTCAACCTGTCCGCCTCCGAAGTTGACAGCGTAAATGCCCCGATCAATCGACGCCAGAATCTCTGCCGGATCTGTGTTGCCCGGCATCATGTAGGTATTCGTCATTCGCGGTAGCGGTAAATGCGCGTAAGACTCCCGTCGCCCGTTACCCGTAGGCGCCACACCCATCAAACGGGCGTTATGGGTATCTTGGATATAGCCTTTGAGGATGCCATCTTCGATCAGCACCGTTTGCTGGGCCGGGGTGCCTTCATCATCGACATTGAGCGAACCACGGCGCCCGGTCAGGGTGCCATCATCAACCACGGTAACGCCCGGTGCGGCAACCCGCTCGCCAATACGGTTAGCGAATGCCGAACTACCTTTACGATTAAAGTCGCCCTCTAGGCCGTGCCCAATCGCTTCGTGCAAAAGAATGCCTGGCCAACCCGGACCCAGAACCACACTCATCTGACCCGCTGGCGCCGGGCGTGCATCGAGATTTACCACGGCCTGATGTACCGCCTCGCGAGCATACTTTGCAAGAACCTCATCCGTGAAATACGCATAGTCTGTTCGCCCGCCACCACCGGCATATCCCTGCTCACGGCGACCATCCTGCTCAACAATCACCGTAATGCCAACCCGCACTAGTGGACGTATATCAGCGATACGCTGGCCGTCAGCACGTTGCACCATGACGACATCGTACTCGCCCGAGAGGGAGGCCATTACCTGTTTGACACGAGGGTCAACAGCTCTGGCCAAGTGCTCCAGCTTTTCCAGCATGGCAACTTTTGCAGGCGCTTCTAATGATGCGATCGGATCTAGCGGCAAATATCGATCGGGGCTGGCAAGTAAACCAGCGTGCTTCCCCGCTGCCACAGCCTGAGCAGATCCTTGCGCGCCGATCTCCCGGACTGCAGCGCTCGCTGCGCTTAATGAAGGTAATGAAACATCGTCCGAATAGGCAAACGCTGTCTTCTCGCCGCTGATGGCGCGCACCCCCACACCCTGGTCAATGCTGAAGCTTCCGGCTTTAACAATGCCCTCTTCCAGGCTCCAGCCTTCAGAGCGTGTGGACTGAAAATAGATATCGGCATCATCAACCCGAGACTGCATGATATTGCCAAGAACCGACTCCACTTGCGCTGCACTCAAATCTTGCGAGTCCAGCAACAGATGCTGGGCAACGTCGATGGCGGTTGTTTGCGTGTCTACAGATGTTTTTAAAGTCATGCTCGGATTCTACGATGTTTAAGCGCCGGCAAACGATGACGTACTGTTTCCAGACGCTGCCGGTTGAAATCCGCACAGACCCAGCCTTCGCCTGTCGGCAGAACACTCAGGATCTCTCCCCAAGGATCGATGATCATACTATGCCCCCAGGTCTTGCGACCTGTTTCATGTCGACCGCCCTGGGCACTTGCAATCACGTAACACTGATTTTCAATGGCACGCGCGCGCAACAAGACTTCCCAGTGCGCTTCCCCAGTAGTCGCAGTAAAGGCTGCAGGCAATACCAGAATATCCACTTCGCCCAGCGCCCTGAAATACTCCGGGAAGCGCAGGTCATAACAGATCGATAAACCAATGCGGGCAAATGCCGTATCAAAAGCAACGGGTTGTTCTCCCGCTTCAATACTTAGCGATTCGTCATAGGCTTCCGCACCCGCCTTGAACCCAAACAGGTGCATTTTGTCGTATCGACTAACCTGTTGGCCCTTAGGATCAAATACAAGGGTGCTATTCAAAGCTCGCGCAGCGTCTGTGCCCGCCATGGGAATTGAACCGCCGATCAGCCAGATACCCAATTCCTTAGCCAGTCCAGATAAAAAACCCTGCAAAGGACCACCGTCAGCCACCTCCCGAATCGCCAGACGCGCCTCATCGGTCGCCCCAATCATCGGAAAAAACTCAGGCAGCGCCACCAGTTGGGCACCATCGGCAACCGCGCCTCGCACAAGACGATCTACCGAAACAATGTTATCGGCAACACGAGGCGTTGAAACCATCTGAACTGCAGCAAGACGGATTAATTCGGTCATAGGCTAAGGGGTCTTGTTTGGCGGCACCGGCTCAGCAGCAACCTTCTCTGCAGGCTTCGTCGCTGGCGTGATAGCCGAGCCAATGGCCGAGACGGCTTTGCCTGGCAAGTCCACGGCAGCTTTGCCTTTATCCACCGCATCCGTAGCCAGAGACTGCTTATCTACCAACGGATCAGACCAGGTCCCGGTAATGTGATATCTGAATGAGAATACTTTGCCCAAAGGATCGCCCAGCACTTTTTGTGCTGCAAAGGTCACTGCACCGGCAATAGGATTGATCATCGTCACACCAAGGGCGACGCTATTACTCAACGCGGGTCGTACCGTCACCATGACATCCTGAGTCTGGTTGGCCAGATTGGTTTCGCCATTCATCAACACAGCGGCTGAAGGCGTATCCATCTCCAGGTCCGATGTTTTCATGAGGCCGTCACGGATATCGAATCGTCCCTGAATCGCTTCAAAGGCCAGGCCTTCAGTAAAGACATCGCGAAAGTCCAGAGAAAAACGTTGTGGCAACGATTGCAGCGATAACAAGCCCAGCAATCTACCGACACCCGGATCCATTTTTAAGAACTGGCCATCTTTAGCAGAGAGCTTGTAGTTGCCGGAAAGCTTGGCCGGATCAAAAGCGAAAGGGGTTGCAGGCCAACTGACTTGACCTTCCATGCTCGCCGTCCCACGTTTGACCGTACCCGGGAAACCCAACTTGGATAGCAAATTACCGACTTGTGGACTATTGAGCTTGAAATCCATCGAAGTCAGGTTGCCCTGCCCATTGGGCCCGGCCCCTTGTGCCACCCAGTTCAAACGCCCCCCGAATTTCAGGTCAGGTCCATCGAGCATGAAGGGATCAACCCGCCAGGATTGGTTTTGTCCCACCTTCTGATTGCGCGCCCGGAAACTCAACTTACCCCAGGGTTTACCTTGCCATAACAACTCGTCTACCTTGAACGAGAGATCTGGCAACGACTCGACTTCCTGCCGGGTCGTGACCGATGCACCAGGTTGTTCTTCAGCCGCTGCCGTCAAATCCAGCTTGCTCAAGTGACCTTGTAATAAACCGCGTTCGCCGCCCTCGTTTGTGCCCGGCGGGTTCCACTCAATCTGCCCCTGTAGCTCGCGACTTCCCATTTGTATGGTGGTATGGTCTGGTGCTGTTTGAACATTGGCTTTGAAATCCTGGAATTTCCGTCCAAATGCTTTAACCAATGGTGCTTTGATAGCGATCGTTAAAGGCGCTCTTGTCGTTGAACGCTTGGTGCCCGCACTATTCTTGGAAACGCCGTTAGCACCCGCGCCAAGCGCCTTAATCCAGAAATCCAGATCAACGGGCTTTAGCGATTCAAGTTGCAGACCCGCTTGGTCTGTTAATGCCTGCGCCTGCCCGGACCCCACTAACACCTTGCCACGAACAACATGCCCTTTCGCGTTCGCAGCCAATGTTGCCGATGCCGCATTGCCCAATGTCATGTGCCAAACCTGGCTGATGCCCTCGTTGCCCCGACGCGCATTAAGCTGTGCCGCTTGCCGTGTAACCACCAGCGGTAAGCTGCTGCCCGCGCTCTTGTTAAACGGATCTGGCAAAGATGAAGTCACGCCTTTTAAACCAGAGGCAAGACTCAAATCAACCTTGTCACCCTTCATCGTTACTTTTGCCTGCCAATCCGTCTTGCCCGATAACTGATCAAAAATCGGCAGATCATAAAAATGGCGTAATTCAGCCACGCTGGCTCGACCATTGGCGTTGATACTCGTGCCATTAGCGTCTGTTGCAATACGAATTGCCAAAGGCTCGCCTGACCACACTCCCTGCAGATCCTGGCTTTCTACGCTGCCTTCGGTAAAACGCACCGAACCGGTCACGTTAGTCACGGCGGGGGTATTGGGAATAACCATCAACCGGTCATTTACAAACGTGTATTGCCCCTGAACTTTAACGTCTGAAGCCATTACCATGTTCAGGTTCAGGGCTATATCCAGCTTACCGTTACCTTCTGCATTCATATCATCAGCAAAGTGATGAATATGATCTGCCAACGGGGTGTCTTTTAGAAAGCTGACTGCGCTAGAGGTCGGGCCTTCACCCTGTCCAGAAACTAACAGGTGATTCTCATAAGCACTCACATCAGTCATGGACGCCTTGATCGACGAGAATTGCATCCCGTTAATCTGACCCTTATTGGCGACAATCTTGATCTGATTCTGATTCATTTCAAAACTGGCATCCAGGTTTTCTAGGGGCGGATACCCATCCGCATATTTCACGGTCAGGCCTTTGGTTTTAAACCCTAGATAAAACGTACCCGGCGCCCCGACGGCTTCGCTTGAGCCCGGCTCACTACCTGGCTCCGGGGAGCCATAAGGCATATCCCAGACAGCCCCCACCATCTCCATGCGAAACCCGGAAATCGTACCCCCGGAAATCGCGCTCTTAGCCCATTTGGAAATATCGGGTGATGCGCTCAACGGTATATATTTCCAACCGCTGCCAGACTTTGCATAACCAAAGTCGATCTTCATGTCGATCTTTCCGGCTTTCTCCTTAGCCGGTGCTGCCGGACCCATGTCCCCTACCCATGTGCCATTAACATCCGCCTGCAAATCCTGGTTGCGCAGCTGCACACCTTTTAACTTGATGGATAGAAGGTCTACGGTTTTCTTCCAGCTAATCTGACCGCTCAACTGCTCCAGACCAACTTCGTTCACAGGCAACACATTCGGTGCAGCCAGAGCGCTATTCTCGCTATTGAGAATGAGCTTGCCCTCTTTGTGAGTCATCTCTACGTTACCCGTGATGCCTTTAACGAATTTAAGTCCATCTTCAGATCGAATCGCAAAATCAGTAAACGACCCTTGCGCCGAGAACGCCGACAGTTCATCCCCAATCAATAAACCATGTGCCTTTACTTTTTCCAGCAAACCCGAGGGTGCTGTTTTCGCTAATTTCAGTCGCAGACTATCTGGAATTGGCAACGACTCGGCAAGATTCCGCCACCGGGCAACGTCCAAGCGTGAGGCCCTGAAATTTAAGTCCTGGGTTGGCTTCTCTTCAGACGTACCGAGTTCCCGTTTAAGAAATAGATCGGTCTCCGGCTCGGATTTACCCAACTCGTCCGTATACGTCAGGTTATCTAGCTTCAGTTGAATTGTTTTCGCAGCTGACGGCTTATAAAACGAGACATCCGTCGCAAGCCGTTTAATCCGAAGTGGTTTTAATTCCGGCCTTAACTGTGCTTTCAGATTCAAGAGTGCCAGCGTCCCGTCAACCTGAGTCACATCAAGCCCATTGGTTGAAACGGTAATGTCAAATTTGCCTTTGCCTGAATCAACCGGCAATGGATAAGCCACCCAGGACGACCAGCCTGCAAGATCAATCTCGTTGGTGTTTACCGCCAGCTTGGTCTGCCATGTTTCCCATTCACTGAAACTGCGGCCCGTCCAATCCGCACGCAGCCTCAAAGCCTGACCCAAGGTATCGGGTGGTAGCAGGCTTGCATCCAGACGGTGTTGGCCACCCCGACTACGCAACTGCAAATTAACATCTTTGAGCGTCAGCGTTGGGCCAGGACGCATCGCGTCTGACCAGCTTACTTGTCCGCTATGCAGCTTGATCTCTCCCTGCTCAAGCAAGGCATCGATCCGAAAATCACCGCCGCCATCCATAGGCAAACCCGACATGAATAGATGTCCGGCATTGTCCCGTTTAAACTCCAGGCTCGGCGTTTCGATCGTCAAAGAGCGGAATCCCAGAGATCCGGTCAGCAATGGTAGCCAGGCAACCTCGGCATTAACCCGATTCAGTTTGAGTGCGGGCTGATGTTTGCTATCGAATACCACCACATCATTCAACGCAAAACGGGGGTGAAAATGGCTCCAACCCCCTGCCAATTCACCGACCTCTACCCGAAGCCCCAGCGCCTTACCGACGGCATCTGCCAATGGCGTGCGATAGGTATCCAATCGCGGGAATAGCCAGAACTGAAGTACGCAAGCTGCGACAACCCATAAACCAACGACCGTAATGCCCGCGCCCACAACTGTTTTACGAAACCAGCGTTGGGCAATCAAGGTCCTGATACCCTTGATGGGCACCGCAAAAAGACCAGACGAGCGTTTAATGAGTTTGCGCAATGCGACTACCAATTCATAGATAAAGAAACAGAGAAAACGTGCGACCCTGTTTATAAATAAGCCACCATGATGGACCAGCGGGCTGCTTAATGCCACAATTTTAACCGAACCTTACAAAGCCGGCCGCCAACCAGGATGCCCCCGCACAAATTGACGCTTATGACCTACCCACTCTCCACCATTGCCGAGGCCGGGCAAAGCTTCAAAACGCCTGTTTGCCAACAGCCCTTTGAAAGCAGGCTTGGATATGCCCGTAAGCATAGCCGCTACCTAGATCAGCTTTTGGCTGCGCGACCCGAGATTATTGAATGGCTGCGCAAACACGAGGGGCAAGCCATCACCTCCGACGGCATGCGTGCTTTTCTCACAGCATCACTGAATAACGGGCTGGATAGCCCCGACGAAAACCTGTTGCGCAAAGCACTGCGGCAGTTACGACAACGCATCATGGCGCATCTGGTGGTGCGTGATATTGCTGACGGCGCTTCACTGGCTGAAATTGTCGAAACGATGACGCTGCTTGCTGATACGACAACCCTCTTTGCCCTTGATGCGCATCATAATGAACTGACAACCCGCTATGGCTCGCCGATCGGCAGCAATGGTGAACCTCACCACCTGGCCATCATCGGTATGGGCAAACTTGGGGGCAGAGAACTCAATGTCTCTTCAGATGTTGATTACATCTTTGTCTATCCCGAAGAGGGAGAAACCACCGGCCGGGCAGATGGTGGCGGCAAAATTGACAACTATGATTTCTTTACACGACTGGGCAAAAAACTCATCGCCAGCCTAAATGATCTAACCGAAGATGGTCAGGTCTTCCGCGTTGATATGCGCCTGCGCCCGAATGGTGACTCCGGCCCGCTGGTTTGCTCAAGCGACATGTTGGAAACCTACTTCATTACGCAAGGCAGAGAATGGGAGCGCTACGCCTGGATTAAAGCCCGGGTGATGAATGATGCAGACCTTGCCTGTGCGCCTGCCATGACCACCGCTGTCGCACGACCTTTTGTCTTTCGCAAATATCTGGATTTTGGTGCAATCAATGCCATGCGTGCACTGCATGCTCAAATTCGTCAGGAAGTCACACGTAAAGACCGTATCGAGCACATCAAGCTGGGGCCCGGCGGTATCCGAGAGATCGAGTTTATTGCCCAGGTCTTCCAGCTAATCCGGGGGGGCCGTGATAGTGCCCTGCAGATTCGACCTACCTTGCTTGTGCTCGATCGACTTGGGCAGAGTGGCCATCTCGCCGTAGCAGACGTTAATGAACTCACCAGTGCCTACGTTTTCCTGCGCCGCTTAGAACACCGTCTGCAGTACCTGGATGACGCCCAAACACATATGCTGCCAGAATCGGCTGAGGATCAGGCGCTCCTGGCCGAAAGCATGGGTTTCGCATCCTGGGACGCGCTTTACGCAGCATTGAATGCCCATCGAGATGCCGTAAGCAAACACTTTCAAGCCGTCTTTGCCGATCCCAATCAGCGTGATGGATCACAACCCCTTAACGATGTCTGGCTAGGCACAGCTGATAACGACACCGCGTCCACGCTACTTTCCTCCCTAGGCTATCAGAACGTTCCCGAAATTATCGAGCGCATACGGCGCTTAACCCAGGCTGGCAGATACCAACAGCTACCACCTTCAAACAGGGAACGTCTAGACGCTGCCGCCTGTAGCCTGATGGCACTGGCCGTAAACACCCAGACGCCAGACGCCGCCCTGCTTCGCGGCCTTGATTTCCTGGAATCCATTTCAGGTCGAGGGGCCTACCTGGCATTACTTCAGCAATATCCCCAGGCGCTTAGTCGGGTTGCCGATCTGGTGGGTGCCTCCAGCTGGGGTGCTCAATTCCTGACCCGCCACCCTTTGCTACTCGACGAATTACTTGATCAGCGATTGCTAGATAGCGCGACTGACTTCACCGCCTACCGGCAGGACCTCGATCGAGCATTGGCTGAGGCCAATGATGATATGGAACTAGAGATGAACATCCTGCGTGAAATGCATCACGCACAGTTGTTCCGTCTACTGATTCAGGATATTGCAGGTCTGCACACACTGGAACGCATCTCCGATTTTCTTTCGGAGCTCGCTGACATTATTGTCGACCGAACCATTACGCTTGTCTGGCGCAAGCTTAATAAGCGCCATACGGAGACGCCACATTTTGCCGTCATTGGTTATGGCAAGCTTGGCGGCAAAGAACTCGGCTACGGATCTGATCTCGATGTAGTTTATCTCTACGATGACCCAGACCCAGATGCAGCACAAACCTATATGCGTTTAGGTCAACGCATGACCACGTGGCTCTCGTCACAAACCTCTTCGGGCATCGTCTATGAAATCGATACCCGACTGCGTCCCAACGGTGAATCCGGCATGCTGGCGATTAGCCTTGATGGTTTCAGCGACTATGAAGAAAAATCTGCCTGGGTCTGGGAGCATCAAGCACTGACGCGTGCCCGCTTTGTCGCCGGTGACCCTGCACTGGGCGAACGATTTGAGCAGGTGCGCAAAGCGATTCTCTGCAAAGAACGGGATATCGCTACCTTGCGCGAAGAAGTCACCCGCATGCGTCAGAAGATGTTCGATGCGCATGGCGCTATCAAACCAGACGTCTTCGATCTGAAACAGGACCCCGGCGGCATCATAGATGTGGAATTCATTGTTCAGTTCCTGATTCTCGCGCACGCGCATGCGCACCCGGATCTCATCGATAACCTTGGTAATATCGCCCTATTGCAGCGGGCAGCCGAGTACGGTCTGATCGACATGACTCTTTCTAAAGCCGTGCAATCCGCCTACCGGGAATACCGACGACTACAGCACGCCAATCGCCTTAACGATGATCCTAAAGCGCGGCTCACGATATCTCCCGCACTACAAACCCACATCGATGCCGTGCTGGCTCTGAAACATCAGGTATTCGGCTAAGACTCGGTCACTGGGCTCTCTTTGAGCTGCGCATCCACCCAAAGGTTACGGCACTTGGTTTCGCGAATGAACAAGGCGGCTACCAAGCCAAGAATTGCCAGCGCAACCACGATTGAAAATCCGACCCGAAAATCTGCCAGTGTATGAACTCTCATCCCGTTATCCATACCGCCCGCCCAAACCAGATCCATTAGCAGGCCAACCAATGGCTGCATGATAGCGGCGGCGAGAAATCCACCTACATTAGCAATCGATGTCGACATGCCTGCCAGCTGCGGGGGATTCACCTCTTTCGAGCACGCCCAGGTGAGCGTGAAGCCCGCAGTGGTAAAGCCCATCAAAAAAAACAGGGCCAGAGTCAGCGTCGGGCTCATCGCACCACCCCACATCCACACCCCCCAGATCGCTACATAAAATGCGCTTGCCGCAATCAGTATCGATTTGCGCCGATGCAATCGGTCTGAAAGCATCCCTAATGCAAGGCAGCCAAATGCAAAGCCGCCATACATCAACGACAGATGTGTTGCCGCCAGATGGCGTTCGTAACCATGCACCTGCGTCAGGTAGGGCATGGCCCATAACCCAGCAAATGTGAAATAACTTCCCGCCAATCCTAAATTGGTCAAAGCGGGTGCCCAGGTTAAACGATTACGAATGACTGTGAGCAAACCACTCATCACCACCGTACGATCGACGCGTACACCACCCATCGCAGCGCTACCACGCATTAACCACCAGGATAAAGTACCCAACACCAATGAAGCGACTGCAACCACCACAAAGACATTACGCCAACCAAGCTCCATGGCCGCAAATGCCAATGGCACCCCCGCGAGCACGGCACCGATATTGCCTATAAAAACGCCTACGCCTGCCAGCGATGCAAAACGTCGTTCGTCAAAGCTCAAGGCGATGATCTTCAGCATCGCAATAAAGGTTACCGAAACACCCAGGCCAACCAGCGTTCTGCCAATCAAGGCATGTGACAAGGTGTCTGCCAATCCGAACCACAAACTACCAATAAACGAAACAATCCCACCCAGCAAAATGATCCGACGCGGACCTAACGTATCCACCAGAATGCCCGTCGGCACCTGCATCAGGGTGTAAACATAAAAATAGGTTGCAGCAAGCACACCAAGCGATGCCGCGGTTGTGTCAAAGGTTACTGATAAGTCATGCGCTATCGATGCGGGCGCAAAGCGCTGAAAGAACGACAGCGTGTATGCCGCCATTACTACCGAAAAAATAATCACGGCTTGCCGCTTTGGCGCAGCCGCTGAATGAATTTTCATGCGCTATTGCTTGCCTGTACTACCAAACCCGCCTTCAGCACGGCTGCTTTCCGTAAAGGCTTCAACAATATTCATCGACACCTGCAACACAGGAAAAACGACGAGTTGCGCAATGCGATCAAGTGGATTAATTTCAAATGCTGTTTGACTCCGGTTCCACAACGACACCTTGATCTCACCCTGGTAATCCGAGTCAATCAATCCGACGAGATTCCCCAGCACAATGCCATGCTTGTGGCCTAGACCCGAACGCGGCAAGATCATTGCTGCCAAACCGGGGTCTGCCAGATGTATGGCAATACCAGACGGGATCAAGGTCGTTTCCCCGGGGTTCAACACCAGCGGTGCATCAATACAGGCGCGCAAATCCAGGCCTGCGGCGCCTGGCGTGCCATAAGCTGGTGGCGTATCGTGCAAGCGGGCATCCAGAATACGAACATCTATACGGTGCATAAACTTTTCCTTCAAACCTAATTCAAACGGGCTGCCAGCTCATCAACCAGGCGTCTCGCCAGCGCTGGTTTAGGCAACTCGGGCAGCGGGTGTCGACCGGCGGCATCGTAAAGCGTAACGCGATTGGATGAGGTGCCCAAGCCATCACTCACCAGATTGCCAATAATCAATGGGAGGTGTTTACGCAGACGTTTAGCCTCTGCGTAATCATCAAGATTCTGACTTTCGGCCGCAAACCCAACACAATAGGGCGCGGCGGGTAAAGAAGCGACTTCGGCCAGGATATCGGGATTCGGCGTCAACTCGATGGTCCGGCCACACGCTGCCTCAGCAGATTCTGTTTTCTTGAGCTTGTGCTCGGCCACGGCCAATGGCCGGTAATCTGCTACGGCTGCAACACCAACAAAGACCTGGGCCTGGGCAATCTCCCCCATAACGGCTTGTCGCATCTGCTCGGCCGTTTGCACATTGATCCGCTTAATCCCCAAAGGCGTTGGATACGCCACAGGGCCGCTCACCAAAACCACTTCTGCGCCAGCCTGAGCAAAAGCCCGTGCCATGGCAAATCCCATCTGTCCTGACGACTGATTGGTAATCCCCCGCACTGGGTCAATCGGCTCGAAGGTCGGACCTGCCGTCATCACGATCTTCTTACCGGCAAGCTGTTTGGGTGTCATTGCTGCAATGATCGCTTCGACCAATTCGCAGGCTTCCAGCATCCGACCCTCGCCGGTTTCGCCACAAGCCTGTTCACCGACACCTGGCCCCCAGATGGCTACGCCATCCTGTGCCAGAAGCGTGCGGTTACGTTGAAGCGCCGGATTGCTCCACATCTGACGATTCATGGCCGGTGCAATCGCCAAAGGACAATCTCGTGCCAATACCAGCGCTGAGAGCAGGTCGTCTGCTCGACCCTGGGCGACTTTGGCCATAAAGTCTGCAGAGGCGGGCGCGATTACCATCAAGTCTGCTGCACGGGTCAGATCAATATGCGTCATGCCGCCGCCCTTTTCAGGGTCCCAGGCATCTATGGCCACCGGATTACCCGACAAGGCCTGGAACGTCAGTGGCGTAACAAAACGGGTTGCCGCCTCTGTCATTACCACCACCACCTGCGCCCCTGCCTTCTTGAGCAAGCGCACCAATTCTGCACACTTATAGGCGGCAATGCCGCCCGTGACACCTAATAAGATTTTCTTACCGGCAAGTTCATCCGAAGATTGCACGCAAACCGTCATAGCAAAGCCTTTTTGTTAAGTATCGCCCTGAGGCGCTCTTGGTTTGGGCTATTCTATCCACATTTAGCATTCAGGCGCGTACTTCCAGACGGGAGATGCTTTCCATCGTGCCTACGAACTTTTAGCCAGAGGTAGTGATGACCCTGACCGATCGTCCTAATCATGAGCGTCCTCGCGAAAAACTACTGCAGCGGGGCCCGGAATTTCTTTCCGATAGCGAATTAGTCGCCATTCTCTTGCGCACGGGGTTGCCCGGACAGGATGCCATTGCACTGGCGCATGCCTTGATTGAACGCTTTGGGGGTCTTTATGGCCTATTGTCAGCCCCTGCTACCGAACTGACCCAAACACTGGGCCTAGGTCCGGCTAAAACAGCCCAACTGATCGCCGTACTGGAACTTGCCCGCCGCACCCTGCGCGAAGAAATGGCCCAGGGCATTTCCTTATCTTCAGTAGATAGCGTCCGGCGTTACCTGAAGCTGAGTCTGGCCAACCGGGAATTCGAGGTGTTTCATGCACTATGGCTCGACGCCAGAAACCGCCTGATCGCCAGTGAGGAGCTGTTCAGGGGCACACTAACGCAAACCAGCGTTTATCCACGGGAAGTAGTGCGCCGGGCAATGCACCACAATGCCGCCGCCGTCATTTTTGCCCATAACCACCCCAGTGGCATTGCTGACCCTTCTGGCGCTGACGAGCACCTGACAGAGGCCTTGCAACAGGCTCTGGCGCTGATTGATGTGCGTCTACTCGACCATTTTATTGTTGCCGGTCTTTCTGAACCGTATTCCTTTAGTGAACACGGCAAACTGGGGCTTTTCCCCTAAAAAAGCGAAATCTAGATAGGACTTGCCATTTCTGCTGGTTTTGCCTTATAATCATCGGCTTTCCGTTTGGGATAACAGGAGTCAATCATGGCACGCGTTTGCCAAGTAACGGGCAAGGGCCCGATGGTGGGAAACAACGTTTCTCACGCCAATAACAAAACGAAGCGTCGCTTCCTGCCGAATCTGCAGTACCGCCGTTTCTGGGTTGAAACTGAAAACCGCTTCGTACGCCTGCGCGTATCGAACGCCGGCCTGCGCCTTATCGACAAGAAGGGCATCGAGACTGTTCTCGCTGACCTGCGCGCCCGCGGCGAAGTTTAAGCCGCTCACCCGAATCTAGGAGAACACCATGGCCAAAGGCGGACGTGAAAAGATCAAGCTCGAATCGAGCGCTGGTACCGGTCACTTTTACACCACAACTAAGAACAAGCGCACCACGCCTGAAAAGCTGGAAATTTCTAAGTACGACCCTAAAGCACGCAAGCACGTGCCGTACAAGGAAACCAAGCTTAAGTAAGCTGCGCGCGTCCCAAACGCAACAAAGCCCACCCTAGCGGTGGGCTTTGTCTTTTATGCCGCCCGGCAAAGGCACTGCCTTTAATAAGGCAGCACTTAATTAGCCGGCCAACTTGCTCTGGAACATCAGGCCAGCATGCTCGCGGAGCGCATGATATTTAATGGTTTTCCAACGCTCAGGAATCACTAGCTCGCCCTGGTAAGACGCCAGGAATGTTGGCGCTTCCACCACATCATAGGCAATCCGGTACGCATTGAAATCAATAAACTGCTTGAGTTCCGCTGGATCCTCCGCCGTTACCCAGCGTGCCAGTCGGTACTTGGTCGGCACCAGACGCGCTTCAACACCGTACTCGTGCTTCAAGCGGTGCGCTACGACTTCAAACTGCAGCGTCCCCACGGCACCCAGCAGCAAAGAGCCCCCATCGTGCGGACGAAACACCTGAATCGCACCTTCTTCACCCAGCTGCATTAAACCCGTACGCAGCTGCTTGGCGCGCATCGGGTCGGCCACTTCGACACCTTGGAAGATTTCCGGTGCAAAGAAGGGCAAGCCGGTGTACTGCAGCTTTTCGCCCTCGGTGAGGGTGTCGCCCAACTGTAATAAGCCGTGATTCGGGATACCAATAATGTCACCGGCGTAAGCCTCTTCCAGCAACTCACGACGCTGCGACAGGAACGACATGGCGCTGGCCGTACGAATACTCTTGCCGGTACGGCCAATTTTCAACTGCATACCACGGGTAAATTTACCGGAGCAGACACGCACAAAGGCGATGCGGTCGCGGTGAGCCGGGTCCATGTTGGCCTGTACTTTAAATACCACGCCGGAAAACGCCTGCTCTTCCGGATGCACAACCCGCTGAATAGCCGCACGGGCTTTAGGTGCCGGCGCCAGTTCAGCCAGTGCGTCCAGCACTTCTTTAACACCAAAATTATTAATGGCAGAACCAAAGAACACTGGCGTTTGTTGCCCATTCAGGAAGGCCTCTTTGTCAAACTCTTCAGAGGCGCCGGTAATCAGCTCGATTTCTTGTTCAGCCTGTTCGAACTCCGCACCAAAGCGATCGGCTAATTCCGGGTGGTTAAATCCCTGGAGGGTTTCCGATTCTGTTTCCAGACGATCCTTACCTGATCGGAACAAACGAATCTGATCATGACGAATGTCATAAACACCCGCAAAACGTTTGCCCATACCGACCGGCCAGGTAAATGGCACCACTGTCAGCTTGAGTACTTTCTCGATTTCATCCACCAGATCAAGCGGGTCTTTAACTTCACTATCCAGCTTGTTGATAAAGGTAATGATCGGCGTATTTCGTGCCCGACATACTTCCAGCAGGCGCAGGGTTTGGGGCTCAACGCCATTACCGGCATCGATCACCATCAAGGCCGCATCAACGGCTGTTAAAACGCGATAGGTGTCTTCAGAGAAGTCCTGGTGACCCGGTGTATCCAGCAGATTGATGACGCAATCACCGTACTCCATCTGCATCACCGAACTGGCAACAGAAATACCCCGTTGCTTTTCGATTTCCATCCAGTCTGAGGTGGCATGACGGCTTGCTTTGCGTGCTTTGACGCTACCGGCAATCTGGATCGCACCCGCGAACAGCAGCAGTTTCTCTGTCAGTGTCGTTTTACCCGCATCCGGGTGAGAAATAATTGCAAAGGTCCGACGGCGTTCCACTTCCGGCAAAATGCTCTTGCTACGCTGTGCCGTACCGGTCGTTGCCTCTACTGCAGGGGATGATGCCGCCAGTGTCTCCTGGCTTTCTACGTCACTCATATCGCTAACCCTTGAAAAAAAACAACCGGCCGAAGCCGGTTGCTTATCAATCCTAATAAAACTTAAATCACGTAACGGCGAACACGTACCGAAAGATCCTGTAGGGCATGCACACCCGAAGCCTCGGCTTGTTTGCACCATTCCTGCAGATTCTGAACCAGTTGATCACGTGATGCGCTGGTCTTTTCCCAGATGGAGACCAGCTGGCTACGCATGGTGCATAGCTTGGTCAGCGCCGGGCTTTCGGCCAGAACACTGTCCACAGGCTGACGCAGTTCAGCTGGTATCTGATTCAGATCACCAGCCACCCAACGTGACGCTTCACGCATCGTTTTCTTATCAGCCAATGTATGGTCACGCTTATGATGCTCCAGCGTGCGGGCAAATTCATGGCGAATCGCCTTGGCGTAGCGGGTCATCAGATCAAAGCGATGCGTAATCAGCGCATCCAGTGTTTGTGCGCTCACCTCGGCAGATGCCTCACCCAGCTTCGGACGCGGTGCTACCTTCTTGACCTTGGCCAGACCCACCAACTCCATGGTGCGAATGTACAACCAACCAATATCGAACTCATACCACTTGTTCGATAGCTTGGCGGAGGTGCCAAAGGCGTGATGGTTGTTATGCAGCTCTTCGCCACCGATCAGAATGCCCCAAGGGAACAGATTGGTCGATGCATCCGGGCAAGTGAAATTGCGATAGCCATAATAGTGACCTACACCATTGACCACACCTGCTGCCCAGAACGGAATCCAGACCATTTGTACCGCCCAGATGGTCAGGCCAATAGGACCGAACAGAGTCAGGTTGATGATCATCAGAATCGAGACACCAATCACCGAGTGGCTATAAACGTGGTGTTCCATCCAGTCATCCGGCGTACCTGCGCCATAGCGCTTCATGGTTTCGTCATTCTTGGCTTCAGCACGGTACAGCTCAGCACCTTCCCACAGCACTTTCTTCAGGCCGAGCACTTGCGGGCTATGCGGATCTTCCGGTGTTTCGCACTTGGCGTGATGCTTACGGTGAATCGCTGTCCACTGCTTGGTCACCATACCGGTGGTCAGCCACAGCCAGAAACGGAAGAAATGCGCCACAGCAGGGTGCAATTCCAGCGCACGGTGCGCGGAATGGCGATGCAGGTAAATGGTGACGCCAGCGATCGTGATATGCGTCACGATCAAGGTGTACACGATATATCCCCACCAGGGCAGATCAACGAGTCCGTTAAACATGTAAGCACGCTCCTAAATTGGTAAAACTATCAGCTTCGAGCTTCACCCGAAACCTTTGTGCTGCGATAGCACAATCCAGCGGCAATTTGCGCCGCATGAATGAAATCAATGGATTATAACACTTCAGTGCATTAAGTCAGGGCAATAACCCGAGTTTCAATGCGTCAGATATTGATGTGGCGCAATAAAGGTCAAGATATCAAAAGTCATCGAGCGAAAAGCGGATGCGTAATGGAATCCGCAAATTACGACCCTGCAGCTCCGCTGGCACGGGCGTTCTTTCTGCCGCCAGACGCGCCATGGTAAAGCCTGCTTCATCCAGGGTCTGGGAGCCGCTGCTCTTGCCCTGCAAGACCGTTGGCACCCCGCCGCTCTTTGACAGAACAATAATGACTTCACAAACCCCCTCGTGGCCACGCGCACGGGAGACCTCCGGGTAGCGTCTGGCCTTGCGTGCTTCTACACCCAGAGCCAGCCGATACCGCTGCAACGCATCCGCCTCAACCCCATCCCGGGCCACATCCGGGGCGCCACCCAAGGTGCCCGCCTTCGACAGCACATTCGGTGCAACAGCCGCATCGCCTTGGGCAACCCCCACCAGCGTGGGCGCAGGTGTCTTAACGCTTTCTGCAGCGCGCTCTGCATTCTTGGTTTGCAGGATCGGCGTGGTTTTAGTCTTCGGGGTGGTCTTCTTGGTCGCGCCAGCCGAAAGAGGTGCAACGTGACGCGCATCCGTCGTTGCCATCTGTGTTGTTTCGCCGCTGCCCCGCAGCACAGCGCTGAGCGGAGCCTGCGGCATGGCGATCGGGGTATATAAGAGAAAGCCCAACGGAACAATAACCAACAGATGTAGCGCTAGCGAAATAGAGAGAGCCCAGCGTAATGACACGGGCCAGTTCTGCCAGAACTCGGGCATACGCGTCATTGCGCCAACCCCACCGGCTTTTGACCGCCCGTCATGCGGGGATTGCCACTCAAATCAGCCCGACCCACTACCTGCCTCAAACCTGCCTGCCGCCAGATGTCAGCCACTGCGGCAGACTGATCATGTCCATGCTCTACCAATAGCCACCCACCGGGCTTAAGCGCAGCTATGGCACCGGCTGCAATGGCACGATAGGCATCGAGGCCATCCGACTCATCGGTCAGCGCCAAGCGCGGCTCGAAACGCACGCCATCCCCTGCCAGATGTGGGTCATGCGCCGGAATGTACGGCGGATTGCTCACAATCAAATCCAGTTCTGCCTCACAACGCCAACCCTCATACCAACTGGCACAGATGAACGCCACATTGCTGCGCCCTAAACGCTGCCGGTTTACGGTCGCCACCGCCAGTGCCTCAGCCGATACATCCACGGCTGTAATAGAAGCATCTGGCCGCTTACCTGCCAGCGCCAATGCAATCGCCCCACTCCCGGTGCCCAGGTCGGCAATCCGGGGGGCTGGCAACGCCCGCACAACCTCTAATGCCCAATCCACCAGATCTTCGGTCTCGGGGCGCGGCACCAGTACTGCTGGCGATACCATGAGCACATCGCCATAGAAACCAGCATGGCCGACAAGATAGGCCAAGGGCTCACCGCTAGCCCGTCGGTCGACCAGATTCTGCAATTGCGCCCATTGCGCGTTATCGAGGGGCGCATCCGGATAGGCAATCAGTGAGGCTGCCGTACAACCCGCCACATGCTCCAGCAGCAAACGGGCATCTAGCCGTTCAATAAATTGCCGTGCCCATTGATTGGCCCGGGCACGCGTCATCTGAGCAGACGTGCCCACAGCCTTTAGTCCTGATCGGCCAAAGCGGCCAGTTGCTCTGCTTGATGCTCGGCGGCCAGCGCACGGGCTAGCTCTTCCATATCGCCATCCATCAAATACGACAGCTTATAGATGGTCAGATTAATGCGATGGTCGGTCATCCGACCCTGTGGAAAATTGTACGTACGAATTCTTTCAGACCGATCACCGCTGCCAATCAAACTCTTACGGGTCGCGGCTTCTTTGGCATGAATTTCACGACGGCGCTGGTCTTCGATACGGGCGACCAGCACGCGCATGGCCTGATCGCGATTCTGATGCTGGGAGCGGCCATCCTGGCACTCCACCACCGTACCGGTCGGCAAGTGCGTAATACGCACGGCTGAATCGGTTTTATTAATATGCTGGCCACCCGCACCCGAGGCACGGAAGGTATCAATCCGCAACTCGGCCGGATTAATCGTCACGGCCTCCATGGCATCCGCTTCAGGCATCACCGCCACGGTACAGGCCGAGGTATGAATACGCCCCTGCGTTTCGGTTTCGGGCACACGCTGCACGCGATGGCCGCCTGACTCGAACTTGAGTACCGAATAGGCTCCCTGACCGATCACCCGGAAAATCACTTCCTTGTAACCACCCAAGTCCGATTCACTTGCGGAAATCACCTCAACTTGCCAGCGTCGACGTTCAGCAAAACGGCTATACATGCGGAACAAATCACCGGCAAACAAAGCCGATTCATCACCACCGGTACCTGCACGGATTTCGACAATCACGTTTTTGTCGTCTGCCGGATCGCGCGGCAACAATAAGGTCTGCAACTGTTGTTCCAGACCTGGCAAGTCGGCCTTCACGGCCGCCATCTCCTCCTGGGCCAACGCCTTCATATCTGGATCAGACAGCATGGCTTCCGCCGCCGCCAGATCAGACAGTCGCTGACAATAGGATTCGTAAAGCGCCACCACCGGCTCGATTTCCGCCCGCTCTTTAGAGATGCGGCGGAACTCGTCCAGATCATCATGCACACCCTGCTCACTCAACCGCAGATCCAGCGCTTGCAGGCGATCAGCAAGTTGGCGGAGTTTATCGAGTAGGCTGGGTTTCATGGCGGGCTTAAAGAAAATGGTGCGGATGGCCGGACTTGAACCGGCAAGGCTATTCGCCGGCAGATTTTAAGTCTGCTGTGTTTACCAATTTCACCACACCCGCATCAGGGCGACATTGTACCTGCACGAGCCCCACTTCGTATCAGATATCAGGCCAACAAATTCCAGAGCATCTTGCTTGCCAGCAGCGCCAACATCACTCCAAAGCCACGCTTCAGCTGTTTAACAGGCAACCGGTGCGCTAAACGTGCCCCTACCGGGGCCATAAATATGGTTGATACGACCACGCCCAGGAAGGCTGGCAAGTAGACAAAACCGAGGTGCGGCCCGGGTAGATCGGCTTCAGACCAGCCACCCACGATGTAGCCGATGACCCCCGACAGCGCAATCGGAAAGCCTAACGCTGCCGACGTGCCGACTGCCTGGCGGATACTGACATTACACAGCACCATAAAGGGCACCGACAGAAATCCTCCGCCCGCTGCGACCAGACTAGAAACGCCACCAATAATGCTGCCCACCCCAGCCAATCCCATAGACCCGGGCAACTCACGGGTTGGTTTGGGTTTGACATCAAGCAACATCTGTAGGGAAGCCGCATAGACAATGCCGGTAAACGCAATGGCCAACGCATCTGTGGGCACCTGACTGGCAAAGAGGCTCCCCACCAGCGTGCCGAGCACCAGGCCGGGCGTCATGGAAATAAAAATATCCCAACGCACCCCGCCTTGCTGATGGTGGGCACGCATACTCGAAAGCGAGGTCACGACGATCGTTGCCATCGCGGTGCCCAAAGCCATGTGAATAAGCTGACCCGCAGGAAAGTCCTGTGCCTGGAAGAGCATCAACAGGATAGGGACAATGGTCAAACCGCCACCGACGCCAAATAGTCCCGCAACAAAGCCCGAGCCGATGCCCAGCAATACGTAAGTCAGAATCCACCAGGTCATTCGGAGACGTCCCAGCCGGCCATAAACTGACGCATCGCGGCTTGCAGTTGTTCCCGATCGGCTGATTCAGCCTTATTGATGGCCGAGAGTGGCCCGTGCAGGAATTTATTGGTCAGCCTGGTGGCCATCTGCTCCAGCACCAACTCAGCTGACTCACCACGATTCAAGCGTTTGCGCGCTAACTCAAGCTCCTGAGCACGCAATTGAGTTGCGCTATCGCGAAAGGCCTGTATCACCGGCACATGCGCGCGGCGCGCGTGCCAATCCAGAAACTCACCTAACCGCCCGGCAATAATCGACTCGGCGTCAGACACTGCTGCCTGACGGGATGCAACACCACTCTGCACGACACTCGCCAGATCATCAACGGTATAAAGAAACACATCGTCCAGCTCGGCAACTTCTGCTTCGATATCCCGCGGAACCGCCAGATCAACCATAAACATGGGGCGATGACGGCGTGCTTTAACGGCACGTTCCACCATACCCAAGCCAATAATAGGCAGCGAGCTGGCCGTACATGAAAGAACAATATCGAACTGGTGGAGTACATCGCTCACCTGGGTCAGCCGCATGGCCTCGCCATGAATCTGGTGCGCCAGATCATTCGCCCGTTCAATCGTGCGGTTGGCAACGACCATCCGCTTGGGCTTACTGGCCGCAAAGTGCGTAGCACAGAGCTCGACCATATCGCCCGCACCGACAAACAATACCGACTGTTCACTTAAATCATCAAAAATACGTTCAGCCAGGCGAACCGAAGCAGCGGCCATGGAGACCACGCTTTCGCCAATGCCAGTGGTGCTGCGAATTTCCTTGGCTACGGCAAAGGCATGCTGGAATAAACGATGCAGATTGCTGCCCAGCGCGCCCACCTGCTCGGCCGTTCTGGCGGCATCCTTCATTTGCCCAAGGATCTGGGGCTCGCCCAGCACCATGGAATCAAGGCCTGCTGCCACACGTAGCGCCTGGCGTACCGCATCCTGATCGGCATGATGGTAAAGATAAGGGCGCGCTTCATCGAGCGACATCCCCGCATGCTGCATCCACCAATGGAGCACAGCGTCAGCTGAGTCGCCGGAGACATAAAGCTCCGTACGATTACAGGTCGACAATATGGCAGCCTCATCGGCCGCACCGGACTGACGCAAAGTGGTCAAAGCACTACTGACGGCTTCAGCGGCAATCGCCACCCGTTCCCGAATCGCCAGGGGGGCAGTATGGTGATTAAGTCCGATAAGATGAAGCGGCATATTACCCGGGCGATTGGTGCGTTAACGGCGGTGAGTATAACATCCGGACAGCGCTGACAGCCTTGCCTATCAAGGGATTGCGCGTTAAAAGCTAGAAATTCGAGGCATAAAAAAAGACCCGGGCCGAAGCCCGGGTCTTTTCAGCATAACGCGAGGTTACGCTAAAGCCACTTAGTGACCCGATGCACCCGATGCACCAATACCCGTTTCGCAACGGACTTGTTGTGCTGGGTAACCTTCGCGGTCGATCTGGGCGCGAGCACTCTTATCGAGCAGCGACACGATCCAGATGGTTGCGAAAGCAGCCGTCATCGAGAACAGAGCTGGCGAACCGTAAGGGAACGGTGCGCTACCCTTCGGGTTGCCCATAACGGCTTCCCAAACAGTTGGCGACAGGATGGTCAGACCAGCCGAAGCGATCAGGCCAACGAAGCCACCCGTTACAGCACCCTTAGTCGTACAGTCTTTCCACATCAGCGACATGAACAGCACTGGGAAGTTAGCCGAACAGGCGATTGCGAAGGCCAGCATCACCATGTAGGCAACGTTCTGCTTTTCGAAGGCGATGCCCAGGAAAATTGCCAGAACAGC